>Ga0074193_1000777_pt1 | contig 47762 bp, 44 predicted proteins | sample EPASupsiteHSE605_FD_64523 | JGI IMG/M metagenome (GOLD analysis project Ga0074193, IMG submission 64523) | Bioremediated contaminated groundwater from EPA Superfund site, New Mexico - Sample HSE6-05 | ecosystem: Environmental > Aquatic > Deep subsurface > Groundwater > Contaminated ...
ATTGCCGAATCGCTTAGTGTTGCTTAGCGCTTGGTTTAGCGTTAATGCTTGCGCCAATGCCGAACGATTATTGGCCCAAGCATTAATGCAGAAAATGGCCCTTGTTAAATCATCTATAGTATACAAAGAAATTATTTTCTCAAGTTTTTTTGAAGTAGCTTCAATATATTCAAAATCTGACCCTGAATTCTCAATTGGTAAAGTGTTTACATTGGAGACTTTATGTATGGGCTTATCAATGCAGCACTTTTTATACTTATTTCCGCTTCCGCAAGGGCACAGATCGTTACGACCAATTTTCATCTTTCAGTCCCTCCTTTCAGTTAGTTTAGAATTGATAATCTTCCAGATATTTCTATAAGCATCTTTTTGTAAACTTTTAATTATACACCATAAATATGGTTTGAGTGAACTGCTAATTATTCCCCAAATGAGAAGTAAACTGCACAATCCACTATAGCTATAATCTAAAAGCCTTATCAGATATTTTCATTATACTGCACTCTAAAATATATTTCTACTAAAATATATATCTTTTTCTATATTTTGCTAAAATATGCTTTACTTTATTACTTATCCTAAAATGAAAAAGTAAATTCCAGTTTGCACGAGTGAATTCCGGTAAAAAATACATGCTGAATTTAGTAGTGCACAAGATATATTTAAAGAATATAATGGATTTGGTTGACTGCCTGTGCAAAAGAGGTCATTATGAAAAGCAACCAAAAACATTTATCTTTAAGTGATAGAATAATTATTGAAAAAGGTTTAAACGAAGGAAAAACATTTACAGAAATAGCAGCCTTGGTTCATAAAGATCCAACAACAATTTCAAAAGAAATAAGAAAATATCGTATCATAAAAAAGCGTAAAGATGATACTAGATTAATAAGATGTTCGCAGTTTAAAGATTGTGATCAACAAAATTTATGTAGTAGATTTAATTGCAAAGATTTATGTAAATACTGCAATATCAATTGTAGAACACTTTGTCCTAATTACAAAGCTAAAGAATGCGGGAGATTAGATAAAGCTCCATATGTATGTAATGCTTGTAGTAGTTTAGGTAGTTGCATCTATGTTAGATGGATTTATGTAGCCAAATTTGCTGATGATTCATATCGTGAGGTTCTTTGTTCATCAAGAGAAGGTATTAATCAAACTGCTGAAGAAATGCATAGTCTAGATAATTTAATATCACCATTAATTTTAAAAGGACAATCCATATCACATATTTATGCTACACATAGTGAAGAAATAGGTTGTTCCCGTCGTACTCTATACAAATATATTGATAAACAAGTATTTACGGCAAGAAATATAGATCTTCCAAGGAAAGTTAAATATAAGCCAAGAAATAAAAATAATGATTCCAGACCATCAAATAAAGCCTATAGAAATGGAAAAACATATGCTGATTTTACTAAGTTGCTAGAAGGCAATCCAGATATTCAAGTGGTTGAAATGGATACTGTAGAAGGTAAAAAGGGTGGCAAAGTACTTTTAACACTATTGTTTAGGAATTCAACATTTATGCTTGCTTTCTTAATGGATAAAAAAGACCAAAATTGTGTAAATGAAGTGTTTAATTCTTTACAGAAAAAATTAGGTATTAAGGTATTTCAAAAGCTATTCCCAGTCATCTTAACTGACAATGGCAGTGAGTTTCAAAATCCAAATGAACTAATGTGTGACAATAATGGCGAAATCAGAACTAATATTTATTACTGTGATTCGAATTGTTCTTGGCAAAAGGGTATGATAGAAAAGAATCACGAATACATACGATTAATCATTCCTAAAGGTAACTCTTTTGATAATTTAACACAAATTGATGTAACAAAAATGATCAATCATATAAATAGCACAGCAAGAGACAGCCTAAATAGTTGTACTCCATATAAGCTGTCTCATTTGCTGTTGGACAATTCTCTTCATGAGAAATTGTCACTTCAGGAGATCAATCCTGATGATGTAATGCTGAAACCAGCATTACTAAAATAACAAATAAAAAGCACTGGCAGGATTAATACCACATTACATAAAAAGTTGCTAAGCAGGTGGAATTTAGTCCTTCACTACTATTCTAGATGCTTATTTGTTATGTAAATATTAGTATAAAAGCTACGGCTTTTGATAAATTATATACCAAAACTCATTAAATGTTAAGTATTTTTACGGAATTTAGTCTTGCATTTTCAACATCTCTTAATAACCGGAATTTACTTTTTCATTCAACGCTTTATTACTTATATCCTTTGATATGCTATAATTATTTTACACAATTTTAAATCGCATAATAAGCTTTAAGCTGCGAAATAAATCTTTCAGTCAAAACTAAGTCTTGAAGAAATCTTGAAAAGTAAAGAATAAAAGATAAAATAAAGAGTAATTATCAACGTGAAAAGAATAATAGCCCTCCGCTATAATTAAAGGGATATGAGAAAATATATAAGAGGAAATATTTATCTAAAATAACATTAATTTTAAACAACTTTCTTTTAATTTAAAAAACAGATGTTAAAAAATCAATGAAAAATAGGAGCAATTTAGAACTGTTTTTTATAGAGAAACCCGAAAATAAAAATCCCGTAAAATTCTATGGGATTATTTAAATGCATCTATATATCAGTACTTCTAATTTTCCATAAAATTTTTTACAATCTAATTTATACATTTCAAATTCACATATAAAAATAATATTTCAAACACAAAAACACAAGGTAGCCAAACCTTGTGTTTCATATATTTGATATTAATTTGGAAGCATTTTAAATAACTATTATAGTCTTTCACTAATTCACATTTAATACGAACTAACTGCGTAGCTATTCAAATCAAATAATAATAATTTATTATTATTTAATATTTATTATTCATTCTCGAGAATATATGTTATATATTATCAGGTGGTTTTCATTATAAACTATCTTTTACATTATTGTTGTTTGCTATTTAATTGATTGTTATCAGTTAAGTAGTCCAATCTACTGCTTAGCAATTGTAAATGTCTATCAATATCAGATTTCATTTGATTAAACATCTGTTTTGCTGTTTGATCTTCAGTTGATTGAGACATCATAGAATAACTTCCTTTAGCAGCTTCACATGATGCTATTGCCTTTTGTATATCACTTTGTACTGTCAAAATAATCACCTCGCTTTCATAATTTTAGTTTAACCAATATATATTTAATAATTCTGTTTGTTATAAATTATAAAATGGAAATGGTCTTTCAAATTATAATATTGATAAATATTTAAATTAATTAATAGCATAGTATAGCAATTGGTTTCTTTTTTATATATAATACTTAGTTTTTAAGTTCCATCTTTTCATTTATAATTTCATTCCATGTATTAATAATAGGTTTTATTATATTAGGTCCAATTTTAGATATAAATACTAATTGCGAATTTTCTTTAGGTTCACAATCTTTGTAATCTATTTTCTTACCAACAACGTCTACTTGCTTCCATCCATCCTTAAATTGGAAAAATCCTTTAATTCTGTAACTATCTTGTTTAATTACATTTAAAAATTCTTCAAATTTATTTTTTTCAACTTCCCCATTGAAACACATCATTAAACTTTTAGGTTTATTTTCTGTTGTATTAGTCGTTTCTTCACCTTCAACCCATTTATTAAGCAATAAATCTTTATTTATAAAATCCATGTCAAAATCTCCAAAAGAACTAGTTACTATATCGCAAACAGGATTTATTTTTCTGATTTTTTCAATAAGGTTTTGCAATGCAATTTCATCAATTAAGTCTACTTTATTTATAATAGCCATGTGGCAATGTTTTAATTGGCGATTGACCGTTTCTAGATCGTTAAGCTGTTCTAAAAAGTTAACTGAATCAATAAGGCATAACACACCTTTTAAATTATACATATCACCCGCTAAAACTTTAACTCCCTCAAGTATTTCTTCAATATTTGAGGGGTCTGCTAACCCAGAACTTTCTACAAATAAATATTTTAAATTTAATTTTGACATTTCAGCTAAAGCCTGAGCAAATGAAATTTTTAAACAAGAACAAAAAATTGAACCTCTATTTATTTCAACCATTTCTATATTGTCTTTTTTTAATATAATGCCATCAATTCCAAGTTTGCCAAATTCATTTTGAATAACGCCTACTTTTTGGTCTTTAAAATATTCTAATACATTTAAAAGCACTGTAGTTTTACCTGAGCCTAAAAATCCAGTTAAAATATATAGATCTATTTTTTTGTTTTGCATTTATTTACCACCTTATAATGAAGTATACTAATATAAACATTAGATTGATATTTATCTATATGATGAATTATATATATTTTTTTTCCCAATGTCAAATATATTTTAATTTAATTAACATTTAGCAGTGTATTTTCATATAATAAGTATAATACTTATTTAGGAGGACTTTATATGATTTCAAATAATAACACTAATAATAGAGAATGTCTAACCATAGGTAGAATTGCACCTGACTTTACTGCAATTACTACTCAAGGTCCTATTACTATGTCACAATTTCGAGGAAAATGGGTTTTGTTTTTTTCACATCCTGGAGATTTTACACCTGTTTGCACGACAGAATTCATAGCTTTTGGTCAACTTTATCCGGAATTTGAAAAAAGAAATGTACAACTACTAGGTATAAGCATAGATAGCAATCCATCTCATTTAGCATGGTTATATGACATTCAACAATTTACTGGTATACAGATGCCTTTCCCATTAATTGCAGATAGAGATGCAGTTGTGGCAAGGCTTTATGGAATGGTTAACCCTGATAGAATTTATGAACAAAGTGTAAGAGATGTTTTTATAATAGATCCAGCTCAAAGAATAAGGGCAATTTTAACTTATCCTGCAACAAATGGAAGAAATATGTATGAACTATTAAGATTAATTGATGCTTTGCAAATTTCTACCGAATATTCCGTTGCAACACCTGCTAACTGGATGCCGGGAGATCCTGTAATAATTCCTGTAGCTCAAACTTATGAAGGTTTACTTGAAAGGGTTAACGATCCGGAAAATATGGAATGTTTGCGTTGGTATCTTTGTTATAAAGACTATGATGATTTACAAAGTAACAATATAGAAGATATCAATCAAGATTCAGTTGAAGATATAAATACATAATATATAATGATCATAAGAACCCCACCCATCAACGCAATCAAAGATTGCTGATGGGTCCCGGGAACCTTGTTGTATTCACAATAGAAAAAGTGCTTAATTTTCATAAGCACTTTTTGTTTTATTTATATTTCTGTTAAATTATCAAGATTTAGCATATCAAGGCTTAATTTATTAACTACTTCATGCAGCTCATTGTTGTTAACTTCCACTATTATTGGAAGAATCATAGGATTTCTCTTGATTTTTTCATAAATAAAGCTACTTAATGCATCTTTAATTGACATTTTAATGCTGTTCCATTCTTTAGTGTTTGATTCAATGCATTTGTTTAAAGCACGACCAATTACAGCTTTTGATTCTTCAATTAAGTCTATATTTTCTCTAACGTATATGAACCCTCTTGATACTATTTCAGGTCCAGCAAGAACTTTCCCTGTTCCCTTTTCAGTAGCTAAAACTACAATTATTAAACCATTTTCAGATAAAAGCTTTCTATCACGTAAAACTATATTTCCTACATCTCCGACTCCAAGTCCATCAACAAGGATATTGCCAGATGTTACAGTTCCATTTTTAGCAATTGATTTTGATGTAATTTCAATTACATCGCCATTTTTACCAATTATAGAATGTTCTCCATCAATTCCAAGCTCTGCAGCTAACTTTGCATGCAACATAAGGTGTCTATACTCACCATGTACAGGAATAAAAAATTTAGGCTTTAAAAGTGTTAACATTAATTTAAGTTCATCACGTTTAGCATGGCCTGTTACATGAACCTGTGTCAATGCATCATACAAAACATCAGCACCTTTTTCATACAACATATTTATAACTCTTGAAACTGTTTTTTCATTTCCAGGTATTGGATTAGCTGATATTATAACTAAATCACCTTGTTTAATTTCAAGTTTTTTATGATCATTGTTTGCCATTCTAGTGAGAGCAGACATAGGCTCTCCTTGACTGCCAGTTGTTATTATAACTACTTCATTATCTTTAAGTTTTTTTATATCATTAACATGAACTATTGTTCCTTCAGGAACGTCTAAATATCCCAATTCTTGAGAAACTTTAACTGCATTTATCATGCTCTTTCCTGAAATTGCAACTTTTCTATTATAGACTACAGCAGCATTTATTATTTGTTGAACTCTGTGAACATTTGATGCAAAAGAAGCTACAATTATTCTAGATTCACAGTTTTTAAATATTTCCATGAATTTAGCTCCAACAGTTCTTTCAGAATCCGTATGTCCTGGCCTTTCAACATTTGTGCTATCAGACATAGCCACTAGAACGCCTTTTCTTCCAAACTCAGCAAAAGTATCTAGATCTATTACATCACCATTTATTGGTGTAAAATCTATTTTAAAGTCACCTGTATGAATTACTGTTCCAATAGGTGTTTCAATTGCAATACCAACTGCATCAGGAATTGAATGATTACTTCTAATAAATGTTACTTTGAAGCATCCAAGGTTTATTGATTTTCCTGCATCGAGAACGTTTAGTGATACATCCTCTAATTTATGTTCTAAAAGTTTATTTCCAAGCAATCCAAGAGTAAGTTTTGTACCATATATTGGAATGTTTATCTTCTTTAATACATATGGTATTGATCCAATATGATCTTCATGTCCATGTGTTAAAACTATACCTTTGATTTTGTCTTTATTTTTTATTAAATATGTTATATCAGGTATTACAATATCAATACCTAGCATTTCATCTTCAGGGAATGACATACCGCAGTCTATTATTACGATGTTGCTTCCATATTCCACAACTGTCATATTTTTCCCTATTTCACCTAATCCCCCTAAAGGTATTATTTTTAATTTATGTTTCTTTTCTGTTGCCATCATTATTCTCCTTATTTCTACATTGACTGCAGATTCCGGTGAATTTGACCATATGATTTTTTATTTCAAAATTGTATTGTTTTTCTATTATTTCTTCCAATGAGTTCATTAAATCTTCCTTGACCTCTATGATTTTACCGCATTTTTTACATATTAAATGATGATGCTGATGAACTTCATTACTGTTTGGCGATAATATTTCATATCTATAACAGCCGTCATCAAAGTTTAGTTTATAAACTAATCCAATTTCTTCAAACAATTGAAGTGTTCTATATATTGTAGCTAGACCCATTTCAGGATATTTGTCTTTAATAAGTTCATAGATTTCTTCTGGACTGAGATGTTCATCTACTTTTTCAGCCAAAATTTCAAATACTACTCTACGCTGAGTAGTCATTTTGAAACCTTTTTCACCAAGTATATCCTTCAAGTATTCTACATTTATCATCTTCACACACCTCAATAGTTTAATTATATTAGTTCATCGGCTATTCCTTCATAGATTTCTATAACTTCTTTAAGTTCTTCTTCATCTTCAATCATACTGAAAATAACTTCGCCGTCTTCAGTTTCATCTAAGCAGTATATCATTCCTTCATCAGAATTTATCTCATGAAGTACTGCATATTGAACATCGTCAACATGAAAAGTTGCTTCAATAACCAGTTTTTCTACTTTGCCTTCATCATTAATCAGTTCGATTATATTATCTTCCATGTGACCTCCAAAGGTATTAGCATTAAATGCCTTTTAATCTTGTCCGCTGCATATATGTCGTCAATATTTGAACAGCAGCTAATTTGTCTATTACTTCTTTTCTTTTTTTCCTTTTAACATCGGCTTCTATCAACATCTTTTCGGATATTGCAGTAGTAAAACGTTCATCTTCTAGCTCAATAGGTAAATCAACATGTTTTTTCAGTTTTTCCAAAAATTCCAACACTTTTTCACCTTGGATTCCAACCGTACCATTTAACATTTTTGGTAGTCCTGAAACTATTTTAGTAACTTGATATTCTTCTATTAGTTTTTTGAGCTCATTAATATCGTTTTTTAGATTTGTTCTACGTATAGTAGTAACTCCTTGTGCTGTTATCATTAACCAATCACTTACAGCAACTCCTATAGTTCTATCTCCTACATCAAGACCCATTATTCTGTCCATATAAACCTCACACAATTTTGATATAAAAATCCGTACATTCACCCGCACAATAACTGCATAAAACACATTTGCCCATATCGACTTTACACTTTCCATCAATAATTTGAAGTGCATTTTGCTTGCATTTTTTCGCGCATTTCCCACAGCCTACGCACCACTCGTCTATAACAAGTGTTCGCTTTTGATTTCTTAATTTGTCTTTTATTTTATGATTTAACTCATTGTTTTCCAAGTAACAAATATTTGCCTCTATTTCTTCTTTTGTACTCATTCCAACCGCTATAGAGTTTACTTCCTTGATATTTTTTGCAAACTCAAATGAAGATTCTGCATCATTAATCAGATGTCCTCCTCCATAGACTTTCATTGCTATTATAAATTTATTATTTTCTTTAGCTAGTGTTACAGCATTTAACATGTCTGCAATTGTTCCATCCTGTATACCTATTCCCATTTTATTTATCAAAGGAAATACAACTTCAATTTCTTTAAATTTAACGCTGTCTTTTACTGCTTCTACTCTATGAGTTGATATACCGAAATGTTTTATTATCCCATCTTGTTTATATTTCATAAAGCGTTCAACAGCTTCATAATGCCCTAAAAAATTATTACCATTATCTTGTTCATGGAGCATAAAAATATCTAAATAATCTGTATTCATTTCACTTAAAGCTTTATTAACACTATATTCTGCTGTATGTTTGTCAAATGCATAGCTTTTTGTAGCTAATGTTAGTGTTTCCCTGTCTTTGTCTTTTATGAATTCTTTTAAAATATTATAGTTATCATAAAGCTCTGCAGTATCTAGAAAGTTTATTCCTCTGTCATATGCATAATTTAAAAGTTCTACTTTATTTTCAATAGTATTCTCATTTTGTAAATTACTTAAAGAAAGTGTTCCATAACATAATGTTGAAACATTTTCCTTTTCAAACAAATTAGTATATTGCATTGTTTTCACCATATAAATGAAGCAGTATATCTCAAATATACTGCTGTTTAACTCAGTAATGTTTACTATAAATAAATCTGGAATTAGAACCAGTTAATGATTTTTTAGAGATCTATTACATCTAAATAAACATTTAGAATTTCTTCTAATAATTCATCTCTTTCTATTTTTCGTATTAAGCTTCTTGCATTGTTATGATTAGTTATGTATGTAGGATCTCCTGATAATATATATCCTATGAGTTGGTTATTAGGATTATATCCTTTTTCTTTCAATGATTGATAAACCTGAGAAATTATTTCTCTGGCTCCATTTAATGAATCCATATTGTAATCAAACTTTGCAGTATTATTATTTACTCTTTTATCCATAAAAACCACCTCTTCACATTATAATACATTTTTGTAATAAAATCAACACATTTTTTAACAATTGAGTAGCAAATGATTAAGCGGTTGAATGACAATTGACTGAGCCATTGATTAAGCAATTGACTAGCAGTAGACTAGCAATTGTATAAAACTTTTCCATTGCTAATCCATGCTCATCTATTGCTTCTTTATTGCTCTTCTATTTCTTATATTGATTTTAATTGTTCTTTTATAGCATTTATCGCTTCATCTATTTTATTAGGGTTCTTACCACCTGCTTGTGCAAAATCTGGTCTTCCACCACCACCGCCACCAGCTATAGTAGCAGCTTCTTTAACTATATTTCCAGCATGTATTCCTTTTTCAATTAAATCCTTTGTTACTGAAGATACAAATAATACTTTTTCATTTAATTCTGATACCAATAATATTATACAACTATTATTTTTATCTTTAATTTTATCTGCCATTTCTCTTAACGAATTTGCATCTTTATCTTTTAATTTTATAGCAAATAATTTTATACCATTAATTTCTTCACATTGATCAAGTATTGTATCCATACTTTTCTTTAAAAGCTCATTATTCAACTTTTGAATTTCTTTATCTTTTTCTTTTGATTCTTTTTTAAGGTTCATTACTTTGCTAAGCAATTCTTCTTTTGTTGATTTCATAGAAATAGATAATTCCTCAACTAAATTGTTGAGTTCTTCCAAATAATTAAAAGCAGCTTTACCAGTTACAGCTTCAATTCTTCTTACTCCAGATGCAATACTTCCCTCTGAAAGTATTTTAAACATACCTATTTTTGCAGTTTCATCTATATGAGTACCACCACAAAATTCTTTGCTGAAATTACCAACACTTACAACTCTGACAGTATCACCATACTTTTCATCAAAAAGTGCTGTTGCACCTGTTTTTCTAGCTTCTTCTATACTTAATAAATTGTAGTTTATTTTATAATCCGCTTGTATAGCTTCATTTACACGCTTTTCTATTTCTTTTAACATATCTTGGCTAACAGTTTCAAAATGTGTATAGTCAAATCTCAATCTTTCTTCTGTAACAAAAGAACCAGCTTGATTTACATGTTCTCCTAATAAGTCTTTTAAAACTCTATGGAGCAAATGAGTGCACGTGTGATTTTTAGCAATATTTTTTCTTCTTAGCTCATCTATTTGAGAAATTATACTATCACCAACAGATACACTTCCTTTTATCACATTTACTTCGTGTATTATAGTGTCTTTATTGTATTTTTTAGTATTCACTACTTCTATTTCAACATAATCAGATATTAATTGACCTGTATCACCTATTTGTCCTCCGCCTTCGGCATAAAACGGTGTTTTGTCTAAAATAACGGCTCCTGTTTCGCCTTCTTTAATTGAATCAGCCTCAGCCCCATTTATAATAATGCTTTGTATTACAGACTCGTTTGATGCTTCAGTATAACCTGTAAATGTAGTTTTAGATGTTTCAACACTAAACTTTTCATCTTTCCATCCTGAACTACCTGTTTTATTTCTTGCTTCTCTAGCCATTACTCTATGTTCTTCCATAATTGAAAGAAATTCATTTTTATCAAATTTAAAATTATTTTCAATTAATATTTCTTCAGTAAGTTCTGAAGGGAATCCATATGTATCATATAATTTAAAAGCTATACTTCCATCAAGAACTTTAGTATTTGTTTCTATCATTTTTTGAATTTCTTTTTGTAATAATTCAAGACCTTGATCTATTGTAGTTTTAAATTTATCTTCTTCAAGTTTAATTACTTTTAGTATGTAACTTTCTTTTTCTGAAAGTTCCTTGTATGCTTCTTTCCATTCATTTATAACAATTTGAACTGCTTGGGATAAAAACTCTTTTTGTATTCCAAGAAATTTGCCTTGGCGAATAGCTCTTCTAATCAATCTTCTAAGTACATAACCTCTGCCTTCATTTGAAGGTATAACTCCATCAGCAATCATAAAAGTTGCTGCTCTAGAATGGTCACATATAATTTTCATTGCAGTATCTTTTCTTTTATCAGCACCATATTTCGTATTTGATATTTCTTCAATTTTTCTTATTACACTTATTAAAGGCTCAACATCAAATACACTTTCTTTTCCTTGAAGCACTGTAGCTACTCTTTCAAGTCCCATACCTGTATCTATGTTTGGATTTGGTAACGGATTGTAATTTCCTTGTTCATCCTTATCAAATTGAGTAAACACTAAATTCCATATTTCAACATATCTGCTGCAATCACATCCTGGTTTACAATCAGGTGATCCGCATCCTCTTCCATCACCTGTATCATAATAAATTTCAGAACATGGTCCGCTTGGTCCCACTTCTAACTCCCAGAAATTATCTTTTTTGCCTAATTTAACAATACGTTCTAAAGGTAAACCAACTTTTTCATTCCAAAGTTTTAGAGCTTCATCATCTTCTTCATAAACTGTAACCCAAAGCTTTTCTTTTTCTATTTTTAAAACTTCTGTTAAGAATTCCCATGCCCATTCAATTGCTTCTTCTTTAAAATAATCACCAAAAGAAAAGTTTCCAAGCATTTCAAAAAAAGTTAAATGCCTAGTTGTAATCCCAACATTGTCAATATCTCCTGTTCTAACACATTTTTGACATGTAGCCATCCTTTTTGATGGGGGTGTTTCTACACCTGTAAAGAATTTTTTCATAGGTGCCATACCAGCACCTATAAGCAATAAACTTTTGTCATTCTTAGGAATCAGAGAGAAACTTTGCTCTGTTAAATGTCCTTTGCTTTTATAAAAATTTAAAAACTCTTTTCTTATATTATTTATCGAAAATCTATCCATTTTTCCCTCCAGAATATATCTATTTATCGAACTGTATTATAATAAGGTAAATTATAATGTATGCAATCGTATATTGTCAACTAAATTATAATCATTTATAATAGAGAAAAAAGCGGAGACAGTAATATCTACGCCGCCGCTTATCACAATAAATATATTTTTATAATACTATTTAATGTTAATGACATTCAATTTCATCATCATCAGGTGTATAATTTTCCAAACCTTTAATTGTTTTGTTTGTTTTTTGTGCATAATCAAATAATGCTGATTTAATTGCTTGTTCTGCAAGAACTGAACAGTGAATTTTTACTGGTGGAAGTCCGCCTAATGCTTCAACAACTGCTTTATTAGAAAGCTCTACAGCTTCATTTATACTTTTACCTTTTATCAATTCTGTAGCCATGCTTGATGAAGCAATTGCTGAACCACAACCAAATGTTTCAAATTTTGCATCTTCAATCATATCATCTTTTATCTTTAAATATATTTTCATTATATCTCCACATTTAGCATTTCCAACTTGGCCTACACCATCTGCATTTTCAATTGAACCTACATTTCTAGGGTTTTTAAAGTGATCCATTACTATTTCTGTATACATTTATTTATCCTCCGAATTTATCATTATTATATTTTTTAAAGTGCTAAACTCCACTACTATATTATATTAGCTATTGTTATTATTTATTAAGTGGTGAAATTGCTCTTAATTTTACTATTATATTTTTCATTGTTTCTATTACAAAGTCTATATCTTCTTCTGTAGTTTCTTCACTTATTGTAAATCTAATTGAACCATGAGCTGTTCCATGATCAAGTCCTGTAGCTAAAAGAACATGTGATGGATCAAGAGAACCTGATGTACATGCAGAACCACTTGATGCTGATATACCTTCCATATCCAATAACAACAATATAGATTCTCCTTCAACATATTTATATGAGAAGTTAACATTGTTTGGAAGTCTCATAGTTGGGTGACCGTTTAATACAACATCAGGAATATTAGCTTTAATTTCTTCAATCAATTTATTTCTAACAGCAGTTAACTTTTCAACATGTTCATCAAAGTTTTTACCAGCTAACTCCACTGCTTTTCCAAAACCAACTATATTTTGTACTCCTTCAGTTCCTGCTCTTTTTCCTCTTTCTTGTCCGCCACCATGAATAAAATTATCTATTTTAACGCCTTTTCTAATATACATAGCGCCTATTCCTTTAGGACCGCCAACTTTATGAGCTGACATTGACATTAAATCAATATGTTGTTTTTTAACATCTATTCTAACACCACCAAGAGCTTGAACTGCATCAGTGTGGAATATGATTCCATGTTCTTTTGCAATTTCGCCTATTTGTTCAATTGGTTGAATAGTACCTATTTCATTATTTGCATACATTACAGATATTAGTATAGTTTCAGGTCTTATGCTATTTTTTAATTGTTCTAAATTTATCATTCCATATTTATCTACATCTAAATAAGTAGTTTCAAATCCGAATTTTTCAAGATATTCACAAGTATGTAGAACTGCATGATGCTCTATTTTAGTAGTGATAATATGATTTCCTTTTTCTTTGTTAGCAAAAGCAACTCCTTTTATAGCCCAGTTATCTGATTCTGTACCGCCAGCAGTAAAATAAAGTTCCTTTTCATCTGCATTTATAAATTTCGCCACAGTAGTTCTTGCATTTTCTATAGCCTCTTTTGACCTTCTACCTAATTCGTATATTGCACTTGAAGGATTTCCATACATTTCATCAAAATAATTTCTCATTTCATCTATTACTTCTTTTCTAACTTTTGTTGTTGCAGCATTATCAAGGTATATTTTTCTGCTCATTTTAATTTTTCCTCCGTAATAATATTTTTATGTTCTTCATACATGTCTGCTAAAGTTATATTGTCTATAACATCGCTTATACTTTTTTCTATTTTTTCAAATATTATTCTAGTGGCACATGTAGATTCTCTAGAACATATTTCTTTACTTAAGCATTCTGAAGTAGTCATTTCTCCTTCTAAAGTTCTAAGTATCATACCAACAGTCAATTCCTTAGGATCTTTAGCAAGCATATAACCACCTTGAGCACCTCTTATAGTGTCAATATATCCACTTTTCTTTAATTTAGCAAAAAGCTGTTCTAGATAATTTTCAGATATATTATATTTTTCAGATATTCTTTTAAGAGATACAGGTCCTAAACCATAGTTTAATGAAAGTTCAAATACTGCTTTTAATCCATATCTGCCCTTTGTAGATAATATCATAACCGCTCTCCTTTCATTCCCAACCTTTTCACTAGGGATTAAATAAATTATATTATACCCAAGTAAATTTGTCAACATTAAATATATAATTTTTTATAAAGTTTTATTAAACATTTATATGAATAAAAATAACAAAGAAACAGTATTACCTGTCGCTTTGTTTAATTTTATTAAATATTATATTTTTTATTCAATTGTTAAAGGAAGTAATTTATATACATATGTTCCATTTACTTTTATTGAACTATAAACACTGTTGATTTGGTATTTACCTTTGCATTCTCTTAAAATAACTTTTAATGTTTCTATATTATTAGTTTTTATACATAAATCACATTCACTTTTTATACTAAATGGTACTGATGTTAATTTAATATTTTTTAATCCAAGGCTTTCAAGTTTGCTAAATGCAGCTATAGCATAGTTTCCATGTTTAAAGGTAATAATATAAAGTTCCATATACTCCTCCTTATGTTGTTTGTTACAAGAACGTTTAATTTAACCATGTCATCCTTAATTATATATGTTTATTTTATTAAAGATAATGCAATAGGTTACAACATAATGAGGACTCAAGCAATTATATTATTTTTGCATTATAACTTATTAAATATTTTTACCCCAACAGTAGATAAATATTTGTACAAAATCAAATTTATTAAAGCAATAACGAAAGTAGTACAAATAATTAATAAGTTTGCATTTATTTCAGGCAATTTCAATATTAAAACAATTGGAATCGCTATACTTAATAAACCAACAATCATTGTTACTAAAACTGAGGCGCTTTGTTTTATTACTGTAACTTCTGATACCCATTGTAAATTAGGTAATTTTAAATTTATTACTAAACCTGAAATAGATATAAAAAATGCATAATTTATAGGCACTATAAACATAAAAAAAGTTTCTACAATATTAAAACTTAAAATACTAGATAAAAAAATAGAATTAATTATTATAGGTGGTATTAAAACAGTTAAATTAACTGCAATTTTACTTAAAAATATTTTTAATACATTAATAGGAAGAGTTCTTGGGAGCCATACATTTTTACCTTCAAGAGATATGGAACAACAAGAAGTGCAGCTCATCACTATAAAAACAGATAATACAATAGGTGCAAATTTATTAATCATATCATTTAGATTAGGTATTTCTAAGAGGCTTCCCATTTTATCAATTCCATAAACTAAGATTCCAATAGATATAAATGTCATGAAAATAACACCAAAAGCTGTATTTAAAACATAAAGCGTTGAAGAAAAATATCGCTTCATCTCTTTCTTGTAAAGAGATATAAATTGAGATGATTTTTTTAATTCACCCAATTTATAATTAGAATTTATATTGCTTGAAGCAAGTGATGAGTTTATAGATTTAAATTTATGTGCAATTATTAATACAAACAATATAAATATTCCAGCAGATATAATTACAAATAAAAGAAGTGAAATAATATTATAATTTATAACTGCATCATGATAAAAAATTGCAAGAGGATAATAAAGCTTAAGCTTTGTCATCACAATAGATTTAATATTAATTAAATCAAATTCAACAGAATTTGAATAATATGACATTACCATTATTCCAATTATTAAAGCCATCGATAAAATTAAATTTACTATGTTTGTATGTTTAAATTTAGATGATATAAAACTAATTATATATCCTATAATTGATGCTAAAATAATTGGTACAAGTGGTATGAAAAATAATGTAATAATATAAAACACATAAAAGCTAAACTCTGGAGATACTTTAATAGAATAAACTATACCTGCCGGAATCATTATAATTAATGTAAAAAAAATATTTATGATGTTAATCATTATAATTCTGCTTCCAATTATCTCACTTGTTTTAACCGGCAATGCCATAAGCAAATCATAATCTTTAAATCCGAAGAGAATTCCACTTGCTTTGTATATAGTTGTAAAAATAGTAGTTAAACATGTAGCAACCATCATTATAACAGGCAACAATTCCATCATTCCAAACATTTCAAAAGCAGTAGACATGTTATAACTGTACATAAATGAAACTCCAAGAAGCATTATACCTGAAAAAACAAATAATATGATTAAAGACCAAAGCTTTAACTTCTCCTTTTTATCATTTGTTTTAATAGCCTTATTTATTCCAAACAAATATAATATTTGAATTTTCAAAAGTAATATTAAGTTATTTTTCATTTTCAATCAACTCCAAAAATACATCTTCAAGGCTTTTATTTCCAATAACATTATTTATATCACCAGACGCAATCAATTTTCCATTTCTTATAATAGCAACTTTATTGCACAATTTTTCTGCTACATCAAGAACATGTGTTGAAAAAAATATAGCGCTACCATTTTCACACATTTCATTCATAATTGTTTTAAAAGTATGTGAAGCCTTAGGATCCAGCCCCACAAATGGCTCATCCATTATTAAAAGTTTAGGTTTATGTATTAAAGCTGATATTACAGTTAACTTTTGTTTCATACCATGAGAATAAGAAGAAATCAAATCACCTAAATTTGCAGTTATTTCAAATAAATCAGCATATTTTTTTATTAATTTCTCCCTTTCATCTTTATTTATTTTAAATATATCTCCAATAAAATTCAAATATTGAATACCTGTTAAATAATCATATATATCAGGATTGTCTGGTATATATGCAAGCATTGATTTGTATAATACAGGATTATCTTTTATAGAAACATTATTAATTTTTATTTCTCCTTCTTCAAAATCCAATGCACCTGCAACAGCTCTCATAGTTGTAGTTTTTCCAGCGCCGTTATGACCTATAAAACCGTATATGTCGCCAGATTCAACTTCTATATTTAAATTATCAACAGCTTTTTTATTACCTTTGTAACTTTTCGAGAAATTTATTATTTTCAGCATTTCAACTCCTTGTTAATCATTATTCTATAATATTTATAAATTTAATATCTCACATTTTGAAAAGTAAATACAATGCATAAGCTAACTTCATGTAAAAAAGTGGTATATAATGTAATTATATACCACTCACGAACATATTTCAACATAACTTAATTAATGATTTAAAAGCTCAATTTCACTTTTGTTATTGTTAAATAGAGCTCCTAAAATTGCGACAAGAATACTGATTATTAAACCAAGGAACAATGAATCAAAGTTTAAATCCATAAACAACTCTCCTGCTAAATGAGTTGCTACTCCTAATACGCTTGAAGCTACTGCAAATTTTGCATTAATTTTACCCTTTAAAAAGAGTGCACCAAACATTGGCATTAAAAGTACAGTTCCTCTTAAACCAGTAGCCAAAAATCCCCAACTTAATATTGATGTATGTAAATTTCCACTTGTAAATATTGCTGAAACTATAAACGCTATAACTATTACTATCCTATTTACTAAAAGTTCTCTTTTGCTATCAGCATTTTTATTAATAAATTTCAAATATATATCATTAGTGATAATAGAACCCATTCCTAAAGCCATACCTGAACCTGTTCCAACCAAAGCTATTAATAATATTGCAAGTGTTGCTCCTCCTAACACCGGAGGCATATGTTCCATTATAAATAAAGGGAATGCTTGACCTGGATTTATTAATGGATAATTAGTCTTCATATACATACCAATTAGCACTCCTCCCAATCCAACAGGAGGTAAAAGTGCTGCTGATATTATTGCACCAGTTCTTGCTTCTTTATAGCTTTTCCCTGATAATATGATTTGCACATATGTTTGGCCACAAATTACGCCTAACATAACCGATATTGCCGCACCTATTTCATTTCCAGCACCTCTAGAAAGCATATTGAAATATATATCATGAGGTAATGAATTGTATATTGCAAAAAAACCTCCATCGATGTTAAATATTTTCCAAGTTCCAAAAATAATTGCGACATAAATCAATGCTAATTTTATAATTCCCAAAACACCTGTCCCAAGAACTCCTCCAAAAACAACATAACAAATCATTATTATTACAGTTATAAAAGCACATAAAGTTGGGCTAATTCCAAACATTGTTGTTAAAAGTGCATTTGCTGCTAATATTTGTGCAACAATATTTAATATGATTCCAAATATATTAAGAACTGATGTAACAACTCCAGAAACAGCACCATATTCACTTGATATTATCTGTTGTATAGTATTACAGCCAGAATCCCTGATAGGTTTTATAAATATTAATGCAAACAACAAGCATCCAAGTCCAGTTCCAAGTGTAAACCACCAAGCAGACATACCATTTGTAAAAGCAAGTTCTGCTGTTCCAATTGTTGAAGAGCCACCAATCAATGTGCTAATCAATGCTCCCGTCACAATAGTTGTACTGGCGCTTCGTCCTCCTGTAGAAAAATCTGATGCATTTTTTACTTTTTTACCAGAATGTATTCCTATTGCCATTATTACTAGCAAAGTTAATATAATTCCTATCATGTGAAACTGTGTCAGCTGTACCATGTGAAAATCTCCTGTTCGTTTATTTCATTATTATAATGCAGATAAAGCAAAAACCGCAAGTTTGCGGTTTTATTATACTAGTTTATTTGAATTTCTTTGGCTTTTTCTGGTTTAAAATCATTTTTCAAGTCATATATATTGTGTGAAGTAAAATCTCTTAATTGTCTGTCTCCTAATGAATAACATCTCATAAATCTTTTTGAATCTACTATTGTCCAATGTTCTGCATCCCAAGTAAGATAACCATCTTCATCAGTCATCTTTTCATTAAGAATTAAATCAACTTGTCTATTTTCATGCATTAAATTTATAAGGCTATCATAAGTTACTTCTATTTCTTTTTTGTTAATTAAATCATAAGCTTTCAATTATTTATCCTCCAGTATTTACATAATGTATTTATTGTAACTAAATTTTAAAATTGAAAAATATTTAATTTAAATATTCAAATTCTTCTTCATTTTCATATATGCTTAACTCGTATTTTAAATCTTCTAAGTTAGATTCATACTCTTCCATTGAAATTTGATTTGCATACAACAAGCTATCTAATTTATTTTTACCATCTTCATATATGAAAATTTCTTTACATGGCCATATAGTATTTAATTTAGTATCTTTATAATTTGATTTCTTTATTGTAATATCAATTTCATCATCTAAAAGATCAACTATTGTACCCATAAGATAAAACTTATTGATTTTTATATTGTTTTTTTCAAATATACTTCTTAATATTTTTATAAATTTATAATGTTTCTTTTTTATTTCATAAGGTACATCTTCATTTAAACTATCATCTATTAAATCTCTGTTGTAAAATTCAGCAGACAAATCATATTCAACGTCTTTTTCAAATTTATCAAAATTAATTTTATCATATATTTTTTGTTCAACATCATCATGTGTAATATTTAAGCCTAAAAATTTAAAATCCATATAAATCCCCCTATCCTAAAGAACATACAAGGTTAGCAAGTTTGTTCTAACTAAAGTTTTAAATATTCTAAAAATTTTTTCATTCTAGCTTCATAGCCAGAATCCTTCGGTTCATAGTAGTTTGTATTATTAACATCGTCAGGCAAATACTGCTGCTTAACATAAAACTTGTCATAATCGTGAGGATATTTGTATGAAATTCCTCCATTAAGCTTTGTTGCCCCTTTATAACTTTTATCCCTTAAATGTGACGGTACCTCGATAGAATTTTTTTCAACCGCCTCCATTGCTCTATTAATAGCCATATATGACGCATTGCTTTTTGGAGCACACGCTACATAAATTGCTGCTTGAGCAAGAATAATGCGACCTTCTGGAAATCCAATTATTTCAACAGCTTTAAATGCATTTACTGCAACTTCTAAAGCTCTAGGATCTGCATTTCCTACATCTTCTGATGCACATATTATAATTCTTCTTCCAATAAATTTAGGGTCTTCTCCACCTTTAATCATTTTTGCAAGCCAAAATACTGCTGCATCTGGATCTGAACCTCTCATGCTTTTTATAAATGCTGATATTGTATCATAGTGGCTGTCACCATTTTTGTCATATACAACTTTCTTATGTTGAATGCATTCTTCAGCAATTTCTACATCTATTTTTATAATTCCATTATCATCTTCAGGTGTTGTTTCAATTCCTAATTCAAGAGCACTTAGTGATTTTCTAACATCTCCATTTGAATTGTTTATGATTAGATTAAGTGCATCTTCCGTAATCTCAACATTTTTATCGCCATATCCTCTTTCTTTGTCAGAAATAGCCTTTTTCAATACACTTTTTATATCATCATCAGTAATTTTTCTAAATTCAAATACTAATGATCTTGATATGAGGGCAGGGTTTACTTCAAAATAAGGATTTTCTGTTGTTGCGCCTATGAGTATTATAGTTCCATTTTCCACATAAGGCAAAAGTGCATCTTGTTGTGCTTTATTAAAACGATGAATTTCATCAATAAAAAGGATTGTCCTTTTATTATAAATAGATAATTCATCAACAGCATAACTTATCTTTTCCTTTATATCTTTAATGCCGCTAGTTACTGCATTTAATGTTGTAAAATTATTATCTGTCTTTTCAGCTATTATTTTAGCTAAAGTAGTTTTCCCAGTTCCTGGTGGTCCATAAAAAATTGCAGAAGAAAGTTTATCAGCATTGATAGCTCTGTTTAGAATTTTCCCCTCTCCAATTATATGTTCTTGACCAACAAAATATTCAAGACTTAAGGGTCTCATGCGTTCAGCCAAGGGACCCTTATTTTTAATTGAATTTTCATACTGCAAGTCAAATATATTCATTATATACCTTCAATTTCAATTGCTATACTTTATTTACAGTTTTTTTGCAACTGTATACTTAATAGGGTTGTTTTTCATTTCTCTTTTGTCATACATTTTCAAAATGAAAAATGATACTATTAAAGAAGCTAAACCTAAAACAGCAGATATAACATCTTTGTTAATATTGTTACTTAATATAAAATTAAATAATAATATTGAACCCACCAATAATACTAAAGGCAACCCGTACAACATTAAAATATGCTTTAACATAATTCCATTTTCTGTTGTTATTTCTACATAATCGCCAATTTCAATATCGCTGGTTACTTCTGTTTTTATTTTTATACCATTTTGCTTACATGCAGCAGAGCAACTGGCGCAGTTATCACCGCATGCAGAAACTCTTTTAACTAAAATTGTTGCAACATTACCATCTATTTTTTCGATTTTTCCTATTTGATCCATTAAAATCATCCTTTCAAATAATAGCTTAGAAATTATTTAAAATTTCTATTAGCGGTACAAGTATAATTATACCTTCTTTATTCTATTATTTCAATACCTAATTCTTTTAATTGTTTATCTGTTGCTACAGATGGTGCTTCAGTCATTAAACATGATGCACTTTGTGTTTTAGGAAATGCTATTACGTCTCTTATATTGTCACTGCCAGTCAATAACATCATAAAACGGTCTAATCCAAATGCTAATCCGCCATGAGGTGGTACCCCATATTTAAAAGCTTCTAGTAAATATCCAAACTTGTCATTGGCTTCTTCTTGTGACATACCAAGTGCTTTGAACATTCTATTTTGCAAATTGCTGTTTGTAATTCTTATGCTGCCACCGCCTATTTCATCACCATTTATAACTATATCATAAGCCTTAGCTCTACAAGCACCTGGATCTGTTTCAATTTTTTCAATATCTTCATCAACAGGAGAAGTAAATGGGTGATGTTTTGCAACATATCTATCTTCTTCTTCGCTGTATTCGAACAATGGGAAATCAGTAATCCATACCATTTCAAACACATTTTCATCTATAAGGTTTTTATCATGAGCTATTTCTATTCTTAATGCTCCTAGAGCTGTATTTACTACAGACTCTTTGTCTGCAATTATAAATACTATATCATTTTCTTTTATTTCAAGCTTACTCATCAATTCATTTATTTCATTTTCACTTAAGAACTTAGATATTGGAGATTCAAATATTCCATTTTCATATTTAAACCAAGCCAATCCTTTAGCACCATAAGTTTTAACAAATTTTTCAAGCTTAGAAATACCTTTTTTAGAAAAACTTTCTGCAGAATCATCTATTTTAACACATTTAATCAATCCACCACTTTCAATTGTAGATTTAAAAGCATTAAATTCAGTATTTTTAAATATATCATTAATATTGTTTAATTCATATCCAAAACGCAAATCAGGCTTATCGCAACCATACTTATCCATTGCAACTTGATAAGACATACGTTTAATTGGAAGTTCTACATCAATATTTTTAATTTCTTTAAATATTTTTTGTATTAATCTTTCATTTAAACCTATAACATCTTCAACATCTACAAAAGACATTTCTAAGTCTACTTGAGTAAATTCAGGCTGTCTGTTAGCTCTTAAATCTTCATCTCTAAAACATCTTACAATTTGATAGTATCTATTCATTCCTGAAACCATCAAAAGTTGTTTGAAAAGCTGAGGTGATTGTGGCAATGCATAAAATCTGCCTGGATTAACTCTGCTTGGTACTAAATAATCTCTAGCTCCTTCTGGTGAAGGGTTTGTCAAGAAAGGTGTTTCTATTTCATTAAATCCGTTATCATATAAAAAGTCTCTAATAACTTTTGATGTTTTGCTTCTCATTAGAAGATTTTTTTGCATTGATGGCTTTCTTAAATCAAGGTATCTATATTTTAATCTCATTTGTTCTGAAACATCATCATTATCTTTAATATATATTGGTGGAGTTTCAGCACTATCTAAAATTTTTAATTCATCTATATAAATTTCAATTTCTCCTGTAGCCATTTCAAGGTTTTTAGATTGTCTTTCACAGACCTTACCTCTTACTGCTACAACAAATTCACTTCTTAAGCTTTCTGCTTTTACAAATGCATCATTGTTATAATCTGTATCAAATACAACTTGAATTAAACCTGTTATATCTCTTATGTCAGCAAATATAAGTCCTCCAAGGCTTCTTCTCTTTTGTACCCAACCCATTAAAACAACTTCTTTGTTTACATCTTTCATTGACAATTCGCCGCACATGTTAGTTCTTCTTAATGAACCCATTGTTTCCATAATTTTATCCTCCGATAGTTTTATAATAATCGATTTTTATCAAAAAAATAAAAATCGTCCCACTATAGGGACGAGATACACCCGCGTTGCCACCCTACTTGGACTATTGGTACATTAGTCCCTCTCAATTGTCATTGCTTGTTTTCGAGGTGTCTTCATCACAATTTAATAACAGGCTCCCATCGTTCCTATCTCGCTTCAATTAATACTTAATGATTACTCTTCCTCATGCAATATATATTAGTATAAAATTATCATAATAAATTTTATTTGTCAATATGTTTTTGAACAATTCTAAACATTTGATGAGCAATAGAAGAGCAATTGGCTAGCTATAGAAAAGCGATAGAAAAAGCAGTAAACAATTGCTAGTCTATCGCTTTTTCTATGCTCGATCTATTTTTTCAATTGTTAAGAACTAATTCATTTAAAGTTTTAAATGTATAGCCTTCACTTTCCCATTTTGTCAATAATTCATCTAATATTTCAGAATTTGTTTTTGATGTAGAGTGCAACAAAACTACAGCTCCTGGGTGAATACGAGGTATTAATTTTTCAAAAGCATAATCCTTTGTTGGTTGTTTGTTGACATACCAATCTACATAAGCTAAGCTCCAAAATATTGTTTTATATCCAAGTTCATTGGCTAGTTTTAGATTTTCTTCATTGAATTTTCCTTGTGGCGGTCTGTAAAATTTAAGCATTTCCTGACCTGTAATATTTTTATATGATTCTTCTAAAGAAGTAATTTCTTTTTTAAATGATTCCATATCTGATATTTTAGACATGTCGGGATGGTTATAGGTGTGATTTCCAACTATATGCCCTTCTTCCACAATTCTCTTGACAAGTTCAGGTTCCTTTTCTAAATAATTGCCTACTAAGAAAAATGCTGCCTTAATATTATGTTTTTTTAAAGTATCTAATATTGTTGGTGTATAGCCATTTTCAAATCCTGCATCAAAAGTCAAATAAATAACTTTTTCATCAGTATCACCAATATAATATGAATTATATTTTTTCAAATGTTCAGGTGTTGCATTTCCTATAGGACACTTACCTTTATTTTGAAAACTCAATCCCCAATTTGTAATTTCAGAAGCTGTAGTAATTGAAATGTCAATAAACTTACTGTAAGCAAACGACACTGCTAAAAGGAGAACAACAAGACATCCTAAAATAATTTTCATCTTTTTATGCTTGAAATATATTATCAAATTTTTCACCACCTTATTATATATTAATACATATATATTTAGATGGTATAATCAATATGTCAATTAATTTAAAAATGTACTTAGATGGTTCCTGTAGCATTGTTTTTAAAGTTTTATGTTTATGTCACTTTTGTTTTGAATAGTAATCCATAATTTTTCCCCACACAATTTGTGTTTCTTTAAATTTATGAAAATGATTTTTAACGTTTCTGTTGTACTTATCTAATTCAGATAAAATATTCATAAATTCAGGTTCTTGAAAATAATCACAGATTTTAGGCAATGTTTCATTTAATTTTAAACGCATCTCATCAATTATTTGTTCATAATTATCTGGCTGTGTAATTATTAAAAGCAACGGCTTATATCTAATCCACCCAATGCATGCTTTGTAAAATCGATTTATTATTTTTTCATTGTCAGCTTCTATAAATTTTAGTCGTGTTGGCAATACGCCAGATAACAAACTATTGTAGGTAGAAAAGCCATCATGAAATGTGTAACAAGGTACACGTAATACTTTTCTTTCACTTAGACAAGTACTTAAAAATGTATCTTCTCCCCTTGCTCCTGGTGGATTGTAAAATGGAAATACTCTAGAAGGCTCTCTAAGATTAATACATAAATTTGCACCTGAAATAAATTTTGTATGATTCGTTTCTTCTACTTCAAAAGCAGCATTGCTAGTTAATACTTTCGTATCAGCATATGTTACTCCGCCATCATTCATAACACTCATAACTGTATCCCAGTTAATTATATCATTGCTAATAGCTTCAATAAAATCACGAAAATCTGATTCAGTCATTTTTTCATTAAATTTCATATGCGGTATTGGTGATATATATCCACAGTGATTTCCATGGGTAATATCAGCTTGATTAATATATTTTAAATGTACATTCAAAACCTGTTGTCCACCCCATATAGCAGTGTTTTTAGTATTTGTTACTGCTAAAGGGTATTCATCGTCATCTAGGAAAATCAAATAATCCATTTTGTTTTTAATTGCGTAATAAAGTATAGCATTTCGTTTCGCAGCATATCCTTTTCCAAAAATCAATGAAGCTTCCTTAGGGTTAATTACGTTTTCTTTATTTAAAAATTCAAGTTCTTCATTTATTGAAGAACTTCCAATAAATTGACTGCTATCAATTTGTTCAACTAAATCAGAATGCATATTTGTGTAATCAGTAACCTTCGTTTTATTATATGTCAAATCATATGCAATAAAAAGATTTAAACTTATATCATTGTTTTCCACTAATCCAGATTCATTCCAACTATATATATAAGTTCTCAACACTTTTTGAAAGCTTTTCCTTCCAGTTGCAAAGCCAATTCCAATCTTAATATTTTTCTTCTTCTTTAAAATAATAACCACTCCTTTTCTAAATATTAATATTTAACATTTGTCGTGTATTATTATACCACACTTTAATATAAATGTCAAAACAACCCACAATAGAGACGGCATATTGCGTATAAAAGCAATATGCCGTCTCCATTGCACTATTGGATTATTATTTTTCAAATGATTGAAGTGGGTCGTTTTCAATTATACTTTCCACTTCTTCATATCCTGTTAAAAATGAATAGTTATATCTTGCTGGCAGAGCAAAAACGTAGCTGTTGTTACGTCCAAGTTCTCTTGGAGCTATAGGTGCTGCTCCCACACTTAATTTTTCTTTTTGTATTAACTCCCATTGTTCAAGAGTGAATATCATTATAGGAATATCCTGCCTTTTATTTTCTGATGTCCATTGAGGATGTCTAATATTGATAATCGAACCTTCTAACTTAGAATTATCATCTAATAATGTACCTTCCCATTTGCTTGTTACAATACTATAATTTTTCCAGCTTTCAGGTAATGAAAAATTAAATCCATAATCATAATTTTTATATAAAATAGAATTTACTTCTTCATAATTACCTAAAGTAACATCGTCAATTAGCCACTTATCACCAATTTTTTTCACATTTAAATTAATTTGTCTCTTTGCAGCAATACCATTATTTTCAATTTCTGCACTTGTTATTTCTATAATTTCGCCTTGAACTTGATATTCAGTTTCTGATATTTGAACAACATCTGAAATCTCTATTCTATCTGGCCATGGGCTTGAAGTTAATCGTCCTGGTGCATCTTCAGGCGATTTTTGCCATTTTTCAAGCAACGTTGGAGTTACAAAATCACCATAATTTTCTTTCATACTTTCTTTAATTAAATCGTCTGGTGCTAAAATAGAAACCATTTGTAGCTTTTTTCCAAAACTTTCAACTAAGTTTTTAATTGATTCAATATTTGTTACTCCATCTTGTTGTTCATAATCTAGATCCCATTGAACTTGTTCAATATTTCCTTTATTAAATCTTGCTATTGAATTTGGATATGTCAATGCATCTGTGACAAAGCTGTCTTCATCTGGTGATTTTAAAGTTGCATGAACATATGCTGTACCAGGTGTAACTTCAGTTATACTATTTATTTGTACAGTATATCCGCCAGTTGGCTTTTCTCCTGCTGATATAAGTACATACATAAAATCTCCATCAACTATTGAATAAATACCTTCTTTTTTAAAATTGCTTTGATACCAGCTTGCTAAGTATTCATTTGCAATAATTGATTGGTGTTCTAATATTTCAAAATCTATTGGTCTTTCGACAGAAATTATATCACTTCCGTCTGTTTCTATTAAAACAGCTCTTAATGTATTATCCCAATTTACTTTAGCTCCTAAAGCTTCAGCAATAAAACGCACTGGAACATAGTATTTATCATTAACTATTTTTGCTGCAACATCCAATTTTACATTTTCTTCTTTTAATACACCATCAACATTTTTTATTATTTTTGCAGTATCTTGACCGATGATGAATTCAATATTTATATCTTCTGCAGAAATTTTTACTTTTCCTGTTTGTAAGTCATATTCAAATTTAGCTCCTAATTTATCTATAAATCCCTGAAGTGGAATTAGTGTACGTTCATTTTGAATAAATGGACTTCCATCTATTTGCAACCACTCGTTATTAAATTGAATGCCAATAGAATCTTTAACATCAATCCCATTATCCATGGCAAAAGTTGTATTAGATGAAATAATGGTACAACACATACCAATTATAGCTGCTTTTTTTAAGTTTGTTTTTTTCATAATATAAACCTCCTATTTTTATATATTATTAGACGAGTATACTAATTATTTGTTCCATAAATTATTATTTACATTTATACACTATTACTGTATAATATTGTAAAACTTTCAAACATTACATACTAGTCAAAAGGAGTAAATATGAATTTTATTATTACTAGAAAAGCTAAATTAAAACTTTTAGAAATGCAAGAAAAAAACATCCCTATAAAAATAATATCAAAACCCATTGGTTGAAGTGGCTTTATTTATGAAATTGCTCCGGAGGGGCAGTTTAAAAATGACAAAATATATAATGTAGAAGGAATTAATATAATAGTGTCTAGTGATTTAGAAGGCACTTTTACAGGTGCTAAAATAAATTATGGAGGTCTTTTCATTAAATCTTTTTTTGTTACTCCAAAATTTTCATAATATATAAAGTTACTATTTAACCATTATTATAGTTTCTAATTTTAAGTTTTGGATTTCAACTTTTCTTTCTAAATAATTTTTTATATCTAATTTCAACTTTTTCTCTAAACGTTCTGCTTTACTAATATCATTATTAGTAACAGAGATTATTAAGCCTGAATTATTGTATTGAGACATAGAATTACTAGTTATAAGCTTATCTACAGTTACTTTAATAGCTTCAGAAATTTCCTTGTTATTTAAATTTAGGTCTTTAATGAGTTCATCATTTCCGCTATTTGTTTCCACATTAAGAACTCTACCATATGCGTTTACAGAATATCTAATTGAAGGCTCACCATTTAAACTTATATAACTTGACGGAGTAATATAAAGGTATCCACAGAAGGCAGAAGCTGTAAAAATAATAACCATACTTAGTATTGTTATTAAAAATATTAATAATCTTTTCATAATATCCACCCTTCATATCTAATCTAGATTTTCTTACTAATAAATATATTATGTTGAGAAAAGTAAATATTTACAAATACTAGTTTATCTCCTTCATACCATTTAGTATTTACACTTTATAATTATATATATACCATTATTTTAAAAATTCAAACAACTATCATTTATATATTAAAGTAAAAAATGCCTTTATAAACATAAAGTCTACAAAGGCACATATATTATTCATTATTATATTAAATTTTATATTGCTGCTTTTAAAACAGCTTCAATTTTATCTAAACTTGGAATTCCTTCGTAAAGCTTAAAGCCATCTATGTAAAATGTAGGCACTAAATAGTAATCATAAGAAGCTGCAATATGCACTTCTTTAGATTCTTCAATTGCTTCAATTTGAATATTTGCATATTCTGGGTTTTCTTCTTTTAATACATCTATCATCTTAAAAGCTTTTTTACAATATGGACAGTTTTCTAAATAAAACATAGTTACTTTTTTCATTTATATACTTTCCTTTCATATATTTAATAACATTTTCTTTTTTTCAATAATTTCGTCTATTCTTTTGCTGTATTCTTCAAGACCTTTAAAATTATAAACTGGTTCATGTCTATTGTTCTCAAGTTTAATTTTGCTTGATACTCCTGCACCACAAGCAAGTATTGTTTCAATTTCTTCAATTATAACAATATTATAAATACTCTCTTTATTTTCTAATGTATAACCAACATTTTCAAGTTCGCCTTTAATATTTTTTTGCCTATACATATAATAAGGCTTGTATCCCGCTTCAATACATTTTTTTTCTACAACTTCATGCATGTTTTTAAGAAGTACATATTCTTTTGCTAATTGATGTTCATTGCTTTGCCTTAAAAAAGATCCTGTTTTATATGATAATGAATGAACAGTTATATTTTCTGGTCGCAATTTAATAATCTCATCAATTGTATGTTCACAATCTTTATCATCTTCATTTGGTAACCCTAATATTATATCCATATTTATTGAATTAAATCCAATATCTCTTGACAGTTCATATTTTTCTTTAATATCATTTATACTATGTTTTCTTCCTATTTCATCTAGTGTTTCTTGTTTCATAGTTTGCGGATTTATGCTTATTCTATTTACAAAATTATCTTTTAATATCATTAACTTTTCTTTTGTAATAGTATCAGGTCTGCCAGCTTCAAAAGTTATTTCTTTAATAGTTGACAAATCATAATATTTTTTAATAACCTCAAATATTAAATTAATTTGATGTTCATTTAAAAATGAAGGTGTTCCGCCACCAATATAAATAGAATTTAAATTTAAATTCTTACATAATGCTAATTCAATAGTTTTTTCAATTTCATACACAAGAGTTTTTAAATAATTCTCTATTTTAGTTTCCTTGCAGTTCACATATGATGTAAAGGAACAATAGATACACTTAGAAGGGCAAAAAGGTATTCCTATATAAATATTATAATTTTTTGAATTCAATTCCTTATTTATATATTTGTCTTCAATTTTTAAAACTTCCCATAAAAGTTTTATTTTTTCTTCGGAAACTTCATATGTATTTTTTAATATATTATTTATTTCTTCATTACTTTTACCAGAATCTTTAGCTGTAAGTAAGATTTTAACAGGTCTCACACCTGTTAGAATTCCGTAATTTGGTTCTATATTATAATATTTTCTCATTACATTATGCATTGATTTTACAACTAGAGTCTTATTTAGTTTCTTCTCATTTTCTTTTTCTAAAACTATATCCTTGCTGCTAAATTGTGATTCATATAATAAATCATTATCATAATATAATTTTGAAGTTCCAATAAATTCATCATTTATTTTTTCTAAAATTGAAAGTAACCCTAAACCCTTATTATCATTAAGTTGGTTCTTTTCTTTTATTTCATATTTAATATTTAAGTCAAACACTCTAAGAGCATTTCTTGTTTCATATTCAAAATTATGTCCAACAAAATAAAAAGTAAACATTTATGCTCCTTATAGTTACTTTATACTTAAATTAATCTACAAATGGGTTGCCCATTTTTTCAGATTTTATTGTAGTAGGAGAATTATGTCCTGGATATACAATTGTATCATCATCATATTTAAAAATTTTATCCTTTATTGAACTAATAATCTGGTCAAAAGATCCTCCTGGAAAATCTGTTCTTCCAATTGATTTATTGAAAAGTGTATCCCCTGTCATCATTATATTTTGAACTTTAATACATATTCCACCTGGTGTATGTCCTGGTGTATGAATTATTTCAAACTCCAAATCACTAAGCATTATTTTATCGCCATCTTTAAGCTTAACATCAGGATTTATAGTGACTTCTTTTCTAAATAAAACTTTTGTTAAATTAATGCTGCTGTCAACTAATGCTTCAGCATCATCTTCATGAATATAAACCGGTATATTGTATTTATCAATTAATTCTAAAACCGCACCAATGTGATCACCATGAGCATGAGTTAATATAATCATCTTTGGTGTCACGCCAAGTTCAATTATTTTTGAATCTATTCGTAAAAACTCAGCACCTGGATCTATAATTGCTGCTTCTTTAGTTTTATCACTTCCTACAATATAACAATTTGACATGTAAGAACCTACTGTCATTGCTTCAAATATCATAATTACCTCCTAGAATACTTTTTTGCTATCTAATAATATAGTAACTGGTCCGTCATTTACAAGTTCAACTTGCATATCAGCACCAAATTTACCTGTTTGTGTATTGATACCTTGATCCTTCATATTTTGTATGAACTTCTCATAAAGCGGTATTGCTTTTTCAGGGCGTGCAGCTGTTATAAAGCTTGGTCTTCTTCCTTTTCTCGCATCACCATGCAAAGTGAATTGTGACACAACTAAAATACTTCCTTTTACATCAACTAAACTCTTATTCATTTTCCCATCATCATCTTCAAATATTCTCAAATTTACTACTTTATCACACATATATTCTAAATCTTTTTCTTCATCATTGTCTTCAACACTAAACAAAAGCATAATACCATGGTCGATGCTGCCAATTATTTCATTGTCAACTGTAACTTTTGCGCGTTTTACTCTTTGAACTACACTTCTCATTTTACACCTACTTAATTGAAATCATTATTATAAAGGAACGGTTTAGAACCGTTCCTTATTTTTTAGTTCTGAAAACTTCTAATACTCCATCAAGTTTCTTAATTTTTTTTATTAAATCCAAAAGTTGTTTCGTTTCATTTATTTCAAAAGATATATCGATAATAGCAATTTTCTCTTTATTAATTCTTAAGTTAAGAGATGTTGCATTTAGCTTTGCTTCAGCATAAAGTCCAGTCAAGTCTTGCAAAAGCTTAGGTCTATCAAGAGCTTTAATTTGCAATTCACTTATGAATGTAACTTTTTTACCCATATCCCATTCAACTTCAATGAATCTTTCATCTTCCGAATCATTTAAATCGTGAATATTGGTACAATCTGCTCTATGAACCGATACGCCTCTACCCCTTGTAATAAATCCAACTATTGCATCTCCTGGTACAGGATTACAGCATTTTGAAAATCTTATTTTAACATTATCGATTCCCTTAATTACTACACCTGATGCATGTTTTTCTGATTTGTTAAAATTTCTATCTGCTGATTCACTGCTTTTTTCAAGAGTTTGAATTTTTTCAAGCTCAATTTTATCTTTATTTTTTTCAAGATAAATTTGTTTTAATCTATTTACTATTTGATTATCAGTTATACCACCATTACCAACTGCAGCATAAAGGTTGCTTGGCGTAAACATATTATATTTATCAGCAACAATTTTAATCCAATCGTCTTTTAGTAAATCTGAAACTAAAAATCCTTGTTTCTTGATTTCTCTTTCAACTTGTTCTTTACCTTTATCAACATTAAAATCTTTATCTTTATCTTTAAAAAACTTTCTGATTTTTGCTTTTGCTTGACTGCTTGCAACTATTTTAAGCCAGTCTTGACTTGGTCCTATACTTCCTTGAGATGTAAGTATTTCAACTTGATTACCTGTTTTTAATTTAGTATCCAAAGGAACTATTCGTCCATTTACTTTTGCACCAACGCATTTATTTCCTATTGCACTATGAACTCTATATGCAAAGTCAATTGGAGTTGAACCTGTTGGTAAATTTACTACTTCCCCATTAGGAGTGAAGACAAAAACTTCATCTGTATATAAATCTATTTTTAAAGATTCCATAAATTCTTGAGGATCATGTGTTTCTTGTTGCCACTCAAGCATTTGCCTTAGCCAATTTAATTTTTCATCAAAATTATTTTCTTCAGTTATACCCTCTTTATATTTCCAATGAGCTGCAATACCATATTCAGCAGTTCTGTGCATTTCTAAAGTTCTAATTTGTATTTCAAATGGTTCTCCATCAGGACCAATTACAGTCGTATGAAGAGATTGGTACATATTTGGTTTAGGCATTGCTATATAATCTTTGAATCTGCCAGGTATTGGTTTCCAAAGAGTATGCACTGTTCCAAGAGAACCGTAACAATCTTTTATATTATCAACTATTATTCTCACTGCTATTAAATCATAAATTTGATCAAATGATTTATTTTTAAAGTACATCTTTTTATAAATGCTGTATAAACTTTTTGGTCTTCCTTTAATATCTGCTTTTATGCCTGCTTCAGTCAAATTCTCTGATATATTAGCAATAATTTGACTTATATAGCCTCTTCTTTTTTCATTTTTATCTTTAACTTTAATTAATAAATCTGCATAACCTTCTGGATCAAGGTATTTTAAACTTAAGTCTTCAAGTTCCCACTTAATAGAAGCAATACCAAGACGATTGGCAATAGGAGCATATATTTCTATAGTTTCCAATGCTTTTTCTCTTTGTTTTTCAGGCTTCATATATTCAAGAGTTCTTATGTTGTGCAAACGGTCAGCAAGTTTAATAATAACCACTCTGATATCCTTAGACATTGCTATAATCATTTTTCTAAGTGATTCAGCTTGACGTTCTTCTTTATTTCTATATTTTACCTTGCTTAATTTAGTAACGCCATCAACCATATTGGCGATTTCTTCACCAAATTCTTTTTTTATATCTTCATATGTTATTCCAGTATCTTCAACTACATCATGCAAAAGCCCAGCAGCAATAGTAGGTACATCAACATGCAAGTCAGCCAAAATCAGCGCAACATTATAAGGATGAATGAAGTATCTTTCACCTGAAAATCTTGTTTGTGCATTTGAATGAGCCATTTCAGCATAATTATAAGCTTTAATTACAACATCCATATCAGCATTTGGGTTATATGATTCAATTTGATTTATAATATTTTCTAACATCTCAATCACCACTATTCTAATACATTTAGGCTTTCACAATTTTTCACATTTGATATTTAGTATTTTATTAGCGATTCAACTTTGTATTTTGAAAGTTTATCTCTTCCTTTTAAATCTTCAAGTTCAATTAAAAATCCAAGCCCAACTACTTCTCCTCCAAGCTGTTCAACTAATTTAGCTGCAGCTATCATAGTACCACCTGTCGCCAACAAATCATCTACTATTAAAACTTTTTGTCCAGGTTTAATTGAATCTTTGTGAATTTCCAGTGAATCCGTACCATATTCTAATTTATATTCAAATTTAATTGTTTCAGCTGGTAATTTACCAGGTTTTCTAACAGGTACAAAACCTGTTCCCAATAAGTATGCAAGGGGAGTAGCAAATATAAATCCTCTAGATTCAGGTCCAACAACTAAATCAACACTTACACCTTTAAACCTTCCAGCCATTTGATTTATGCATTCTTTTAATCCATTAGCATCCTTCAACAATGTTGTAATATCTTTAAAGCTTATTCCTTTTGCAGGAAAGTCTTCAATAACTCTTATTTTATCCTTTAAATCCATATTTCCCTCCGTAATACCAATACTTATCAGAATAATTTAATTTTACATCTATTTTTTAATGTAAAGCATATCATCTTTTAAAATATACTGTATATTTCCATCCATTTTTAATGTACAAAGAATTTCTTCTGCTGTAGTTTTTATGTTATACATATTATTAAGCTTTTCAACAAGCTTAAATATATCTGTCTTAATTATTTTTGATTTTGACTTATTTATTAATGAGTTAATTATTTTTGATTTATTTTCATCTACAACATAATCAAATTCTTTAGGTTCTTCAACGTTTAATAAAACAAGCTGCAATTTTCTATTTCCTCTAAATTCATTGTCGTTAATAGAAACTATAAAAGATATAGGCTTGGTTAATATTTTTTCAAGAAGGCTTATTTTGCCAAATCCTATAACAGGAATATCATTTTCAGAATCATTCACTCTAAAACTTAAATGATTTCCAGTTTTACCAACTCTTTTCAAATCCCTCACAGAGGCATTTTTAAGTGCAAAAATTGGTTTAGGGTTACCATGTCCAAAAGGTTCAAACTTATATATTTCATCGTAAAGTCTATATGTTACATCTTTGCTTTCAATATAAGAATCTACTTCTATTTCTTTAAATTCTAATTCTTCACAAACTATTTTATCAATATACTTATTTAATTCATTATAAAATTGATTTATATTTTCTAATTTTAATGTCAAACCTGCCGCTAGTTTGTGTCCGCCAAATTTAACTAAAAATTGTTCAGTATTTTTTAAAGCTTCATAAATATTTAAGTAGTCCAAACTTCTAGCAGAACCTTTGCCAATTCCATCTTTAACAGATATAACTATAGACGGCTTTTCATATTTTTCAGTGATTTTTGAAGAAACAATACCAAGTACGCCTTCATGCCAGTTATCACCATACACTACTATAATATTTTTTTTATATAAAGCATCAGTTTCAATTTTATTAATAGCTTCATTAAATATTTCTTGTTCTGTTTGCTTTCTTGTAGAATTTAAAATTTCAAGTTCTTCTGCTAGTTGATCAGCTTCATTTTCATCATCTGTCAACATAAGTTTTATAGCTTTTCTTGCTGAACTCATTCTTCCAGCAGCATTTATCCTTGGTGCTAATATATAACCAATATGAAAAGATTCAATACTCTTATCTTTAATTCCAGCCTTTTCAATAAGCTTTTTAAGTCCTATTATTTTTGTATTATTAATACACTTTAATCCATTATAAGTTATTATTCTGTTATCTCCTATTAAATCAACTATATCTGCAATAGTTCCAAGACAAGCTAACTCAAGGAGTTTTTCTTCAATACATTCTATTTTGAGGTAATTATTTAAATGCCTCAAAAATTTAAAAGACAGTCCGGCAGCACACAATTGCTTATTTTTCGACGGACAATCTATTTGCTTAGGATTTATTAAAGCGTACGCTGATGGTAAAACATCACCGCATTGATGGTGATCTAAAATAATAACTTCTTTATTTAAATTATTTATTTCATTAACTGCTTCAACTTCTGATATTCCACAGTCTACAGTAATTAATAAATCTAGTTTAATTTCATCATTTTTTATTTTATCTATAAAATCATGACTGATGCCATATCCTTCACTTTCTCTTTCAGGAACATAGTAAGAAATATTTGCATCTGCTTTTTTTAAAAGAATTATAAATTGGCTAATTGATGTTACACCATCAACGTCATAATCACCATATACTAAAATTCTTTCATTATTTTTAATAGCATTTAAAATTCTTTTGCAACCTTTATCTAAATCTTTATAAATATTTGCATCTTCAAAATATTTAAAGTCAGGATATAGGAATTCATTTATATCTTCAAATGTTTTTAATTGTCTGTTTAAAAGAATTTTAGAAGAAATCTGAGTGAGATTAAATTCTTTGCTAATTAACTCGACTTCTTCCTTTTCATATCTCTTAACTATTGGCTTGACTTTTTTCATCATTTATTTCTGAACCAGCACCTTTTACCACTACACTATCAATTTCATCATCTTTTGCTCTTTCAGTGAGTTTCAAGATAGTTTCTGCTTGTTCATTGTTTTTTTCCTGAAGTTCTGAAACTTTTAAAGTTAATGTTTCATTGCTTGTTTTGAGAGCTTGAATTTCAGTTTCCATTGTTTTAATATTGTTTTCAAATTGAATCTTTTCATTTTCAAACACTTTAATTTTGTTCTTAAGTTCTTTTGACTCAGATAATTTTTTTACTTTTCTAAATGTACCTAATGCTAGTGCTATAACAGCACCAATTATTAAACACACCATCATAACTACTGCTAAAGGCGTTTCAAAGCGGAAGAAAAATAAATCAACGATTACCATAACTCCATTTTGAATTGCAAAAATAGCAACAATAATTGAAACAATTAATACTAGAATAAAACCAAGTTGCATAGTTACTCTCCTTTCTGAGGTAAATATTTTAAATTACATATATTATACTACACTATAGTATATATTTACCACTATTTTTTATTTTAAAACCGTTATTTTATTGTTATTTTAATATTCTTTAGGATATACCTCAGCATATTTCATACATCTGTCCATAAATGTTTTATGTTCTTCTTCTTTTACTTCTCTAATCACCTTAAATGGGTTTCCAACTGCTAACATATTTGGCGGCACTTTTTTGCCAGGAGGTACAACTGTACCTGCTGCAACTATAGCACCTTCACCAATTTCTGCACCATCAAGAATTATCGCACCAATACCAATTAATGCTCTATCTTTAACTGTGCATCCATGAAGTTTAGCACCATGTCCTATTGATACATAATCTCCTATTACAGTTTTAGTATCTTTTGTAACATGGATAATTGCACCATCCTGCACATTTGTATATTTTCCTATTTCTATTGAATTCACATCTCCACGTATAACTGCATAAAACCAAACATTTGCTTTTTCTTTCATTGTAACATTTCCTGTTACAGAGCTTTCTTTTACAACAAAACAAGATTCATGTATGTTTGGTTTACATGATTTTGTTTCTTTAATCATTTTCTTCCTCCTGTAGTTTAGCTTTAATTAAAATTGAACATTCAATTCTCTTTTTTTCTAGTTCACAGCCAACTTTATATGGTATTTTAAAATCATGATTAAAATTGTACGCATTTGCATGGCAACCGCCACTGCAATAATATTTTGCCCAGCATTCTTTACAAGTAGGTTTTTCATTAACTGAAACATGTCTGAATTTATCTACAACTTCTTCCTTAGTTATGCCATCATCAACATTTCCTATGATAAAATCTGTTTCCCCAACAAATTGATGACATGGATAAAAATCACCTTCTGGAGTAACTGCAACATATTCAGTACCTGCACCGCATCCAACTGAACGTTTATAAATGCATGGTCCGCCATCCAATTCTATATTAAAATGGAAAAATTGGAATTTCTTATCTTTATCTTTAAAAGCATCAATATACATTTTTGCTAATTTTTCATATTCTGCTTTTAATATTTCCACATGTTCATCTAATAAAGCATACTTTTCTTCTGGTTTAGTTACAACTGGTTCAACAGATATTTTTTCAAAACCAAGTTCTCTCATATGCTTTACATCTTCTGAAAAATCTAGATTGTACGCAGTATAAGTACCTCTTGCAAAATAGTCCTTATCTTTTCTTTTAGCAACTAAATTTTTGAAATTATTAACTATAACATCATAGCTTCCTTTATCGTTAACTGTTTTTCTCATTTTATCATTGACAGATTTTCTTCCATCTATGCTTAAAACAACATTGTCCATATTCTCATTAATATAGTCAATTTTTTCATCATCTAAAAGTACACCATTAGTAGTTATTGTAAATCTAAACTTTTTATTGTTTTCTTTTTCTATAGACCTAGCATAATCAACTAATTGTTTAATAGTTTCAAAGTTCATCAATGGCTCTCCACCAAAGAAATCAACTTCTAAATTAGTTCTTTTTCCAGAACTTTTTACTAAATAATCAAATGCTTTTTTACCAACTTCAAAGCTCATTAAACTTCTTTCACCTTTAAAGTTTCCTTGAGATGCAAAGCAATATTCACATTTCAAATTGCAATCATGAGCCATATTTAAGCACATAGCTTTTATTGCAGGTTTTATACGGTTTTCAACAATTGTTTCTTCTGTATAAAGCAATTTATTATCTATTAACTCATTAATTTCTGAAATTGCTTCTAAAACTGTTGCTTGTCCGTATTTTGTATTAAGCGTTTCTATTTTATCTTCTGATTTGAAATTATCATCAGTTAATAAATCATATATGATTTCATCTACAATATGCACTAACCCACTATTAGTATCAATTACACAGTGCATGTCATCAATTTTAAATATGTGTATCATTAATTTTATTCCTCCAAAATTTTAGTATATATATTTTTAAATTTATAATTTATCTAATTTAATATGATTTTCTCTACAATATAAAAAGTAGTGGCATCAGCCACTACAAATTTATTTATTCTCGCACTTTTGATTGCCTACTGTACAAGAAGTCTTACATGCAGATTGACAAGAAGTTTGGCATTCTCCGCAACCTTTTACACTCATGTTGTCTGTTAATTTTGTTTTGTTCAATGTTTTTATATGTATCATAATATTACCTCCTAAAGTCAACTTTATAAATTATAGCATGTTTAGAGGTCGTTTTAAAGTATTTTTTTTTATTTTTTTATATTTACACCTATTACCCCTCCAAGTATTGAAATTGGAAGGAAAATAAGATGTATAAACATGTTTATTTCAGAAGCTTCTTTTAATACTAGTTTCAACAAACAAACAGCTGCAAAGTATATAATCCATATTTCTATACCTCTTATTAACCCCTTTTCATGTGTACTTCTAGAATACAACACAGATGATATAAATATGCACACAGGAACCAAAAAATTGTATCCTATTTCAACAACTTGATTGTTTGAAAAATAATACAGGTATATGGTAAGAATTAAAAATGTAACTAAAATCATAATAAATAAATATAATGAATATTTAAACAACGCACCTATTTTCATAATACAACCTCCCTAAATTATTACATTATATTTATATTCAAAAACTTTAAAATAAGAACATTAATTTAACTTTAATCAGTTAAATAAAGTTAGATTTCATTTAATATTGCAACTTTTAATAAATTTATTGCAATTTTATCTTTACAAAATAATTTTCAAATGATATAATTTCTTTAATAATACCAATTATGGTATATGGTACTAAAAGGGAGTAGTTTTAAATTCTTAGTCAACATCTTGGGTGTTACATGAAAACCCTGGTTAAGAATCTGTGTAGGTAACAAGACTTTTAGTATATTTTTTATTATTTGATAAAAGATATACTTGAAGTCTTTTTTTATAAAATTTTATAAATTTTCTAGCATACTAATTGCGCATGCAATTTTATGAATATAAATATTTTTCAAATAAAGGAGATAGAAAATGTATTATCAAAAAAGCATTAAAGATGCCTATGACAGATTAAAAACTAATCAAAACACAGGCCTCTCTCAAGAGCAAGCAAATAAATTATATGAAGAAAATGGTCCAAATGCTTTAGTTGAACAAAAAGGAAAAACAAAATTACAAATGTTTTTAGCTCAACTTCAAGATACCATGATTTACATACTTTTTGCTGCAGCTGCTATTTCAATTTTTCTTAATGAAATTAGCGACGCAATAATAATACTTTTAGTTGTACTTTTAAATGCGGTGATAGGAGTGGTTCAAGAATCTAAAGCTGAGCAAGCACTTGAAGCATTAAAGAAAATGTCTAGCCCAACAGCTATGGTAAGACGAGATGGTAAAATTGTAGAAATACAAGCAAATCAACTTGTTGTCGGAGATATTGTAATTCTAGAAGCTGGTCGTATTATTCCTGCTGATTTAAGACTTATACAGTCAGTAAACCTAAAAATTGAAGAATCTGCTTTGACTGGTGAATCAGTTCCAGTAGAAAAAGATTGTAACTTCATGGCTTCAGGTGATGTAGGAATTGGTGATCAAATTAATATGGCATTTTCATCTACAAGCGTTGCTTATGGTCGTGGTGAAGGTATTGTAGTTTACACAGGTATGGATACTGAAATAGGTAAAATTGCTACTTTATTATCAGAAGCTGTAAATGAACTTACACCTCTTCAAAAACGTCTTAATGAATTAGGTAAAATCCTTGGTATTATTGCAATTGTGATTTGTGTTGCAATGTTTGGAATAGCAGTAATTCAAAAACGTGACATCGTAGAAATGTTAATCACTGCAATATCATTGGCAGTTGCAGCTATTCCAGAAGGTCTTACAGCAGTTGTTACAATAGTTTTAGCTCTTGGCGTTCAAAGAATGGTTGAAGTAAACACTATAGTTCGTAAATTGCCATCTGTTGAAACATTAGGTGCAGTTAGTATCGTATGTTCAGATAAAACTGGTACTTTGACACAAAATAAAATGACAGTTACAAAAGTATATTTAAATGGTCAAGTTCAAGATGTAAGTGAGCTCACTTACGAAAAAGACAAATTGTTTATGGATGGTTTTGTACTTTGTAACGATGCTTCAACTGCAAATGATTCAAGAATGGGTGACCCTACTGAATTAGCACTCCTTGATATGGGTGCATTAGTTAATGTTACAAGAGAAGGATTAGAAATTACTGCCCCAAGAATTAATGAGCAAGCATTTGATTCAACACGTAAAATGATGACTACTGTTCATAAAAACCAAAGTGGTAAAGTTATGAGCTACACTAAAGGCGGTATGGATATTCTTCTTACTAAGTGCAATAAAATTATTAAAAATGGTGTTTCAAAAGATATTACACAAAAAGATTTTGATGACATAAATCAAGCTGCTGCTGAAATGGCAAAAGGAGCTCTTAGAGTTTTAGCTCTTGGAGTAAAAGAAGATGATTCTTCAGCAAAAGAAGAAAATCTTACATTTACAGGTTTAGTAGGTATGATTGACCCTCCTCGTCCAGAAGCAAAAAATTCTGTTAAGGAATTTAAAGACGCTGGAATTACAACAATCATGATAACAGGCGACCACAGGGATACAGCTTTAGCAATTGCAAAAGAACTTGGAATTGCAGAAGATGAATCACAATGTATCACTGGAAGCGAATTAAATGAGATGACTCAAGAACATTTAAATAAAATAGTTAAAGACATTCGAGTATTTGCTCGTGTTTCTCCAGAACATAAAGTAATGATAGTAAAAGCTTTCAAATCTAACGGAAGCGTAGTTTCAATGACTGGCGACGGAGTAAATGATGCTCCTTCATTAAAAGCTGCTGACATAGGTGTTGCTATGGGTATAACAGGGACTGACGTCGCTAAGGGTGCAGCTGATATGGTGCTTACAGATGATAACTTTGCAACTATTGAAAAAGCAGTTGCAGAAGGAAGAGGAATTTATCAAAATATTAAAAAGACAGTATTATTCCTTCTTTCATCAAATTTTGGTGAAGTTATATCAATGTTTGCAGCTATTGTTATAGGACTTCCATCACCACTTAAAGCAATTCACATTTTATGGATTAACTTAATAACTGACTCATTGCCAGCATTAGCTCTTGGTGTTGACTCAAAAGATAAAGATATTATGAAATCAAAACCACGTGATCCAAATGAAGGATTATTTGCTCATGGTGGTATGGCATTTACTTTATATAATGGTTTCATGATTGCTTGTTTAACATTAGGTGCATTCCTGTGGTCGCCAGTGATACATCTTGTGAACTTCAATCTCACTGTTAATTTTGCAAATATTAAAGCTATATTAGATGTTAACTCAGAACTAGTTAATGGACTTATCCAAACTGGAATAACATCATCAGATATAGCTGATATACTTCCACATGCTCAGACATATGCATTTACAACACTTGGAGTATCGCAGTTGTTCCATGCAATAGGAATGAGAAATTACGATAAATCATTGTTTAAAATGAATCATCTTGAAAACAAAGCTATGATTGGTGCTTTTATTGTTGGTTTACTTTTACAAGTTATAGTTACAGAAGTTCCTTTCTTGGTAGAAATGTTTGAAACAGCATCATTATCATTAAAAGAATGGACTAATTTAATATTGCTATCAATGGTTCCATTGCTATCACATGAAATTGTAGTACTTTGTAAAAGTATTATGAAAAAATAAATATATTTATAATTAAAAACAAAAGACGCATCAATGTGCGCCTTTTGTTTTTTGATCTATTCGAAATTTTTAAGAACATAAAAAAGAGCTAAAAGCTCTTTAATGTGTTTTATTTATTTTCATCTTCAGTTATTTCAGGTATTTCTTCAACAACTTCTTCAACTTTAGAATCTTTTCCTTTTTTAACAACACTGCCAATTGCCCATTTTGAGAAATTGATTTTTTGTTTTCCATAAGCCATTTCTAAAGTAACTACTTGATCATTTACTTTTACAACTTTACCATGAATTCCACCAATAGTGATAACTTCATCACCTTGAGATAAACTGTCTCTCATAGCTTTTACTTCTTTGTCTTTCTTTTTCTGTGGTCTAATCATTAAGAAATACATTGCACCAAATAAAACGACCATCATAACTATACTTGTTAATTGTTGTGACATAGTTCCTCCTAAAGTTTATATTAATCTAATATCCATAATTTTCATAAAACTCTTTTTTAAAGTCCATGAAATTATTTTCCTTAATACTTATTCTAATACTTTTCATCAAATTAATCAAGAAAAATAAATTATGTATTGAGGCAAGCCTTGCGCCTAATATTTCATTTTCATTAAAAAGATGCCTAATATAAGCTTTCGAATAATTTCTACATGTATAGCAGTTACAATTAGGGTCTATTGGAGAAAAATCATGTTTATATTTAGCATTTTTAATAGTTATTTGTCCTCTGCTTGTAATAAATGCTCCATGTCTAGCCATCCTTGTCGGCAATACACAATCTGCCATATCAACACCTCTTTCAACAGATTCAAAAAGGTAGTCAGGGCTTCCTACTCCCATTAAATATCGAGGTTTATCCTTAGGAAGCAATTCTACTGTATAATCCATTACTTCACACATCAAATCCCTAGGTTCTCCAACGCTTAACCCGCCTATGGCATAACCAGGAAAATCTAGTTCTGTAAGCTGTTTTATGCTTTCTTTTCTTAAATCTTCAAACATTCCGCCTTGAATTATACCAAATAATGCTTGATTATCAGTATTTTTATGGAACTCTTTACACCGAGCAGCCCATCTTGTAGTTCTTTCCATAGAATTTTTAGTATATTCATATGTTGCAGGATATGGAACACATTCATCAAATGCCATCATAATATCTGAACCAAGACAATTTTGTATTTCCATAGCTTTTTCTGGACTTATAAATTGTTTAGAACCATCTATGTGGGATCTAAACTCAACACCTTCTTCAGTAATACGTCTTAATTTTCCAAGACTAAAAACCTGAAATCCGCCACTATCTGTAAGTATCGGTCTGTCCCAATTCATAAATTTGTGTAGACCGCCAGCCTCTGCTATTAATTCATGACCTGGTCTTAAAAACAAATGATAAGTATTTCCTAGTATTATTTGTGCCTCCATATCTTTTAATTCTTCTGGAGTCATTGTCTTTACTGTAGCCTTAGTCCCTACAGGCATAAAGATAGGAGTTTCAATATCTCCATGATTTGTGTGTATTTTGCCAAGTCTAGCTTTACATTCTGAAGATTCTTTTATCAATTCAAATTCAAACATAATCCACCCACTTATTTTATTATCATTGCATCGCCAAAGCTGAAGAACCTATATTTGTTTTCAACAGCTATTTTATATGCATTCATTATATTTTCTTTTCCTGCCAAAGCACTTACAAGCATTATCAATGTAGATTCCGGCAAATGAAAATTTGTTATTAAAGAATCTACAACTTTAAATTTGTAACCTGGATAGATAAATATTTCAGTCCATCCTTTTTGGGCTCTAACAAATCCATCATTATCACCAATTGTTTCTAAAGTTCTTGTACTTGTAGTACCAACAGATATTATTTTTTTGCCTTCAAGTTTTGCTTTATTTATTTTTTTTGCTTCTTCTTCTGTGAGCTCATAATATTCAGAATGCATTTTATGTTCTAAAATATATTCAGCTTTAACAGGTCTAAATGTTCCTAATCCAACATGAAGAGTTAATTTTGCAATACTTACACCCTTATCTTCAATTTTTTTAAGGAGCTCATCATTAAAATGAAGCCCTGCAGTTGGTGCTGCAGCTGAACCTGGATGAGCAGCATATATTGTTTGATACCTGTTTTTATCCTCTAATTTCTCATGTATGTATGGAGGCAGTGGCATTTCACCTAACTGATCAAGAATTTCTTCAAAAATCCCTTGAAATTCGAATTCTATAATTCTATTTCCATCATCATGAACATCTATAATTTTTCCTGTAAGCAAGTTTTCTTTAAAAACAATTTCAATTCCTTCTTTTGCTTTTTTACCTGGTTTTACAAGAGTTTCCCATTTTTTATCATCAATCCTTTTCAATAATAAAAGTTCTATAACAGCTCCTGTATCTTTTCTAACTCCATATAATCTTGCCGGCAAAACTTTTGTATCATTAATTACGATACAATCTCCACCATTTAAATAATCAATAACGTTGTAAAAATGTTTATGTTCTATGTCCCCATTATCTTTGTCCAAAACCAACAATCTAGAATGATCTCTATCTTTTAAAGGTGTTTGAGCTATAAGTTCTTCTGGGAGATCATAATAAAAATCACTCGTTTTAGAATTTATTTCTATCATTTAATATTAACTCCAGTATAATAATATTTTAGTATTTCTTCATATGTAAAACCTTCTTTTGCCATTTGCATTGCTCCATATTGGCTCATACCAACGCCATGTCCCCAACCTCTACCACTAATATTATATTCTGATGTACTGCTGTTTATAATAGATACACCTGATTTGCTTATAAAAGCTAAATTATTTTTACTTTGACTTTCTGTACCTGTACTTGAAATTATATATTTACCACTTATATTTCCAGAATCCAATGTACTTTTATCACTGTTTTCAATCGTACCATCATTATTATCTATTATAGTATCAATAACTCCACCTCTGCTTGTTACTTCAGTGTTACTATTTGCATATAATTCGTTAGTAAAATAATACTTGCTACTATTTCCAATAGAAAACCACAAGCTTTTAAGTCCTAATACGCTTCGAACTTTATCTTTTGTATATGTAATTTCTCCTACATCTGTAGAAAATATACATTCTAATACCCTGTTATTTTCAGATACTTCTGTTATTTCAATGCTGTAAAGATCACTTACGTTGTTGCCATAAAGTTTAAGCCTGTCAATTATATCTTGTTTAGTATAAGATTGATTCCATTCAGTAATTGGTGATACATTTGAATATTCATCTTCAACACCCCTTAAATAAGGCAATGCATTGACCCACACATTTTCAGAATCCTCTGTGCTGCCTCCGCTTGTTGAATGGAAAACTGCATCTATTAATTTCCCATCATAATAAATCATTTCACCATTAGTATCATTAACAGCCTCATTAGTAGCTTCATATTCGCTTGAATATCCGCCATAAACTTGATCCGTTGTATTATCCTCTAAATCATATCCATAATAAGCATTTGGATTTAAATTTGCAGCTGCATATGTTCTAGCAGTCAATGTTTGAGCTTTTAAAGCTTCCGTTGGCCAAGAAGCAGAGCTTTCACATGGTACTACTCCATATAAATAACTTTCTAAATCAACTTTATTAATTGAAATAAGAGTTGAATCGTTTATAATGTTAAAAGATATCATACCTCTATATGGTTTGCTATCTATTTTAATCATATTACATGACAAATCACTGTTTTCTGAAGTAAAGTAAATATTATAATTATTGCTGTACATAAAAACAATGTCATTTTCACCATTGTAAACAGCTATATTTTTTTTATTTCCATTTATTACATTACCATCTAACCCATATTTACTTAGTTTGCTGTTGGCACTACTTTCATCTGTAAAAGCACCAAAAAATATTTCATATTCATTGCCATCATAATATGGATAAAAGCCGCTGCATACATTTGAATTAAGATTGTCCGCTTCACTTAGAGCTTCGTCATAAGCTGAATATTTACCATTTAATTTCACATGATATGGACCTATTGCTGCATTGCTTGAATTACCAAGGAAATTATAATTGTTATCATAATAGGAATCCATTAGTATACTAAGTTCACTTCCTAGTTCAAATAATTTACTGCCGTTTAGATTATCATAAATTGTTGTATTATCATAACCATTAAGCAAAGCTTGCTCATTATATTGTCTAGGCGTTCTTATTCTAACTCTCAAATTTATATTGTCTGTACCAAAACACATGCTTATTGAAAACATTAATAAAATCATAGTTATAATAATGGTTTTAATTATTTTTTTCATTTTATTCACCCTCAATATTAATTTTTACTTGCTCTTGATCCTTTTTAATTTTATTTACATGTCTGTATCCTGATTCAGTTACAACTCTACCTCTTGGAGTTCTATTTAAAAAGCCTATTTGAAGCAAATAAGGTTCATAAACATCTTCTATAGTACCTTTTTCTTCTCCAATTGATGCAGCAAGCGTGTCTAATCCAACTGGACCACCTTTGTAAAAATCTATTATCGTGTTTAATATTTTCCTATCTAATTTATCCAATCCAAGTTTATCAATTTCAAACATTTTAAGAGCCTTATCTGCAGTTAAAGTATCAATAATGCCATTGCTTTTAACTATAGCATAATCTCTCACTCTCTTTAGCAGCCTATTCGCTATTCTAGGTGTACCCCTCGACCTTCTTGCAATTTCTTCTGCACCAGTATCATTTATTTCTATATTTATTATACCT
>Ga0074193_1000778_pt1 | contig 47753 bp, 44 predicted proteins | sample EPASupsiteHSE605_FD_64523 | JGI IMG/M metagenome (GOLD analysis project Ga0074193, IMG submission 64523) | Bioremediated contaminated groundwater from EPA Superfund site, New Mexico - Sample HSE6-05 | ecosystem: Environmental > Aquatic > Deep subsurface > Groundwater > Contaminated ...
TAAGTTCCCTGCTCCTGGGCGTATATGAAGGCGGGGAATTGATCTATGCCGGACGTGCCGGCACCGGCTTGAGCGAAGCCGACATGAAAGAGCTTGAGGGAAAAGTTGCGGGCCTACAGAGAAGGGAGCCCTCTTTCCAACTCGCGCCCAAGCCCAGGTCGAAGGAAAAGATCACTTGGCTTGAACCTGAACTGGTGGCGGAAATTAAATTTGCCGAATGGACCGCAGACAATCTGTTAAGGCAGGCAAGCTTCAAAGGCCTGCGGACCGATAAGAATCCCAGGGATATTAAAGAGGAAAAAGCGGATGACAGAACACAGCTTCAGTCATCCGCTAAAGAAGCTGAGAGACCCATGAAAGCTAAAGCCAACAGCCTCATCATCGAAGGAATCAAGATTAGTAACCCGGACAAGGTTATCTTTGCCGATCCTGAAATCACCAAAGGGGATGTGATCCGGTATTACGAAAAGACAGCGGAGCGCATGCTGCCCTATGTGAGTCATAGGGTTCTCAGCATAGTCCGCTGTCCCAAAGGCATAGCACAGACCTGCTTCTATAAGAAGCATCCCGGACCGGGCAGCCAAGGAATCGTCACAATTCCTGTTTCCTCCAGTGATGGAGAAACGGATGACTACTTTTATATTGAGAACCCAACCGGGCTGATATACGAAGCGCAAATGGGCACCCTGGAATTTCATATCTGGGGAAGCCGTGTAGATGAGCTGGAAAAGCCGGATCTGATGGTATTTGATCTGGATCCCGATGAGGGAATGGATCTGAGCAGGGTGCGCCAGGGTGTGCGGGATATGAAGAATATTCTTGCTGAACTTTCCCTGAATTCGTATCTGAAGACCAGCGGCGGCAAAGGGTATCATGTGGTCGTCCCTTTAAAACCTGCCGCCCCTTGGGATGTGTTTTACGATTTTGCCAGGCGCGTTGCCCAAGTGATGGAGCAGAAGTGGCCTGACCGCTACACAAGCAATGTCAGAAAGGCCAAGCGCACCAACAAGATCTTCATCGACTGGATTCGAAACGGCAGAGGCGCTACCAGCATTGCTCCTTATTCCCTGAGAGCCAGAAAAGGGGCAGGGGTGTCCATGCCCATCGGGTGGGATGAACTGGACACAGTGGCTCCCGACGGTGTCAACATGGCGGAGGCGCTCCGGAGGTTCGGCGGCAATGACCCTTGGAACGATTTTTTCCGGAATAATCAGCAGCTTAAATGAACAGGCGCGAAGATAAGAATCCAGCATATTTTAGGCAGTAAAATACCATATATTAAAATGATTTCAAGGTGAAAATACTATGGATATTTTAAGGTGATAATGTGAGTAAACTTCAGGAGTGTGATAAAATGACAAAAAACGAGGTACTCGCCATACTTTGCGATTTAGGTAACGAAAAACGAAAACAGATGTATATAAAGAACGGCGCAAGTGAAAACACTTACGGCGTTTTATTGGGGGAACTGCGGAAACTGGCAAAGCAATTAGGGACAAATCATTAGTTGGCATTAGAGCTTTGGCAGAGCGGAAACACGGATGCACAATGGCTGGCATGTATGCTGTTTGATGCAAAGAAGCTGACGTTAGATGAAGCACGAAGTATGGTTTCTCAATTAACCTATTCTGATATTATTGATAAGTTCGTCGGTGAAGTTGTCTGCAATCACAAGTATGCAGATATTCTTGCGGAAGAATGGTCGGCTTCGAATGATGATAACTTAGGACGAGCAGGCTGGAACCTAATTGTTCATAAATAAGAAGAATGTTAATTTATGGAGGATCAAACCTTTATAGCAGTGGAGGGTAAAATGATAAAAAAAGACTTGAAAATAAAAAATATCCCTGCAATTTTATGGGGCGATAATTCAGATCAGCTATTCGTTGCAATACATGGAAATATGTCGAACAAGGCTGATGATGTTATCGTCATACTTGCAGAAGAAGTAGTTCCGATGGGCTACCAGGTGCTTAGTTTTGATTTGCCGGACCACGGCGAACGCAAAAATGAAACCTACGCCTGCAAGGTTCAAAATTGTGTTCATGATCTTAATACAGTAATAAACTATGCTCAATCAATATCAAATAATATAAGTGTATTTGCTTGCAGCATGGGCGCATATTTCAGTCTGCTGGCATATCGCAATTTACCGTTAAAACAGTGCTTATTTCTTTCACCTGTGGTAAACATGGAACGCATTATAAATAACATGATGACTTGGTTTGATATAAGCGAAGATAGGTTAAGCACTGAAAAGGAAATTGTAACGCCTATTGGGCAGATCTTGTATTGGGAATATTATTGCTATGTAAAGTCCCATCCTATTCAAGATTGGGATAAGCCAACATCAATTCTATATGGCTCGAAAGATGAATTATGCGAGTTTGATGTAGTATCCGCATTTGCTAAGCAATACAATTGTGATTTAGTGATAATGGAAGATGGCGAACATTACTTTCATACGGATAAACAACTGCAATTTTTCAGGCAGTGGTTAAAAGATCATATCAGCATAAAATAAGAATATTGTACATTCATAAAATCTGCCATCAGGCATTTATCTAAGAGGCTTTGTTCTTCTTCAAGGTCGTTGCCAAAACTGCGTCGTAATATTTGTCATTTCAGAACGATGTGTTTGTCGGCCTTAAGCCGCTGTGGAGCGCCGATCCCAATGTGAAAATCTACAGCGTGGCCTAATCTGGCTTTTAATTGCAATCCATCGTAAAAAATCTGTGCAACAGCATAGAGGTCATCGGAGAATATTGGAGGCGGCTGAGTATCCAGCCGCCTCATTTTTATTTTGAACATATCTGTACCTTGCTTTATCCATATTGATCTCTCAAAGCAAGGATTTTCTGCTCAATTTGGTAATGGTGTTTGGCAAAGCAATGCGATTCGTGCCATTGGCTTTAGATTTCTATGACACGAGAAGATTACAGAGGAATCAAAAAGGCCCGACTTCGATAGACTATCGAAATCAGACCTTAGTAGATGATTATTAAAAATATATCTGTCTGCTTGACAGGGGAAAGTCATTTCATAACTAGCTTTTTTTATCTTTCTACTATACATAAAGAAGTTTTTACTATATAATAAGGAAATGGACGCAAAAATCCAAATTAAAATGTATTTCTTACTAAAAGTATATCACAAAAACTATAGGAATGTCAAATGGTTTTTCAAGTTTCTTTAGTATAGGAGGGTATCCAATGGACAGTTACAAAGAAAATCATCAAGAGGAGATTGAGTATCTTAGGAAGACATTAGCCTTTATCGACGACGAAGTGGAAAAAGAAGCGAAGAATTTAGACGAGAAAAAAAGTGATTTAATTGCCGCTAGAAAGGATATGTATGAAAACACCCTTCATGTTTCGAGTGACTTTGAGAGTCTTATCGATATTAACCTGCATCTTATGCAAGTCAATAATCATATCTCAAGTTACAATCCACGCCGTATCGAGAACCTAAAGAGAATGAGAAACTCACCTTACTTTGGACGGTTTGACTTTGTAGAAAAGGGTTTTAGTGAAAAAGAAAAGATATACATTGGACTTTACAATTTAATGGATAAGAACACAGGTCAAATCTACGTTTATGACTGGCGCGCACCTATTTCGAGTATATTTTATCGGTATGAACTAGGCGAAGCAGTGTTTGACACTCCGGCAGGGATTAGTCGGGGAGATGTTTCTTTGAAAAGGCAATATAAAATACGAAATTCTAAGCTAAAATACTTTTTCGATTGTAGTGTCAGGATTACCGACGAAATACTGCAGGAAGTACTAAGTCATAATACTTCCGCCAAAATGAAAAATATTATTGAAACAATTCAAAAGGAACAAGACGTAATTATTAGGGATAGGGATCATGAGCTCTTAATCGTACAAGGTGTAGCGGGTAGTGGCAAAACATCGATTGCTCTGCATAGGATTGCCTTCCTCCTTTATGAGGGACTTAATTCCAATCTACGGTCTAAGGATGTCATCATACTATCTCCTAACTCCGTTTTTAGTCACTATATATCGAGTGTTCTTCCTGAGCTGGGGGAAGAAAACGTGAGGCAAAGCATCTTTGACGATCTAGTCTTAGAGGCTTTTCAAGGCAGGTTTGGGGAAGAAACAAGGGATATGCAGCTTGAATCATTGATACATTCCCGCGGGAAGACTGATAATGACGGTCGGCGGCAAAGCATCGATTTCAAGGGTTCGAGGGAATTTAAGCAAATTCTTGACAGACTAATATGGTATTACGCGCATCGGTATATTGTCTTTGAGGATGTCTATTATAACGGAACAATTCTAGCGACGAGGCAACAGCTAAAGAACCGTTTTCTACACAACGAAATTGGTATTCCCATGGCAAAACAGCTCAAAATAATCGAGTCGATCCTTTTGAAAAAGGTTCACCCCCTACAGAGAAAAAGACTCAAACGCTTGGAAAAGATTGTGGAAAAAAGTGAAGGGCATGAGTTTGAAATAAAGTCATTCAGCCGATTATTAGCTATTAAACAAGCCGTGGCTTTTCGGGAACGAATTCAAAAATTCACGAACGTAGATTATGGACACTTATATATGCTGCTTTTTGAGAACCCTGGGCTTTTGCTCAAGTTGTCTCAAGGTCTGACACTTCCAGAGACAATTGAAGATATTATTTCTACAACTCTTCAAAATCTACGAGAGGGGCAAGTGCACTATGAAGATTATGCTCCACTTCTTTATCTAAAGTTAAAAATCGAAGGGAATGAAATGTTTTCTGGAATCAAGCATGTGGTCATTGATGAAGCTCAGGATTATACTCCTCTGCAATATGAGGTTTTTAAGATTTTATACAAAAATGCAACCTATACGGTCTTAGGGGACATTCATCAGACGATTGAAAAAACAAGAGACGGTTCACTATATGACGATATTTCTGAGATACTCAATAAAGGTAAGACGATTAAGCTGTCTTTAAATAAAGGGTATAGGTCAACCTGTGAAATCAACACCTTCGCACAGAATCTGCTAGGTGAAGGTACCCAACACGATTATTGTTCTATTGAACGGTATGGTGAGGAACCCTTGGTTATCCATCAAGAAACATTGGAGGAGATCGATCAAGCGATCATCGAAGATATAGCGAATTATACAGAGCAAGGGTATGAATCCGTAGCCGTTATATGTAAAACTCAAGTGGATGCAGAAAAGGTATTTAATCGGTTGAAGAAATCGGTGCAATTAACACTTATTAAACCTCGTGGCGGGGAGGTTACAAAAGGTGCATTAGTCATTCCAACTTATATGGCAAAGGGATTAGAATTTGATGTTGTGATCATTTACGATGTTAATAAGGAAAACTATGCGAGTGATTTCGATAGACAATTACTGTATATTGCCTGTACACGAGCACTCCATCGGCTGGTTATTTATTACCAAGGAGATAGAAGTCCCTTGATTTAATTATCTTGAAACATTAGACCTTTCCAGCGGTTGCTTGAGAGGTCTTCTTTTTTGGAGACACTTTATTAAGTAGTGCAAATTCTAATCATAATTGTATATTATGGAAATTAGATAAGAGGTAAGGTATAATTCCTTGAACAAATTTTACTCGTCTACTAACGGATTTGGAGTTAGTTATTGAAACAGTTAACATAAAAATATAATTACCTAGTGGAGCCTGACTGATAATTAGATAAGGGAGATAGGTTATGGACGATGCTCCTATCCGAGTAATTCTGCTCCGTGATGCAGACAAATGTGCCTCTAATGAAGCATTAATAGATGCCAGGAGCAAATTAACTATTAAAGACCTCGAAATTGAATACGAGAACTGGTTTAACAATTGGGGAGAATTATAACTTCAAAAAATTCTCCCGAACGGGGATGGATTGCCTCAATTAAAAGGATACCAAAATTGCATCCAGGCATCATGCAATACTGAAGTAATTCTTTCCTTTTTGTCCTCATCCGATTATTGAAATAAGCGAAGCTCACCTGTTTAATAGTCGGGCGGCCTTTGCTTACTTAATTGTCTGGGATGTTGCTGGATTTAGATGGCTTTGGACAGTTAACTGTAAATTGATCTTTATAATAAACATTATTTATGTGCTGTAACGCATTTTTCTTATACTGTGACCATTCGTAGGATAATGCGATTAAAAGAGGATAGAGAACCCCCTTGATAAAAATGGGACCATAACTTGCGACTGACCGGAATGAATATCAAAAACCGCTTGAGAATTATATCTTCAAGCGGTTTTTGGGTTATTTTTCATACTATATTTTATTACTGCTTTTCATCAAGTAAATTTATAAACAACGGGGATTTTTATTTAAAAATCTTAAGTCGATCTTCTAAAGGCTTATACTCCTTTTCTCCTGGTTGAGTAACAGGCGTTCCAAAGGGCATTTGTGCATTTAACTTCCAGTTATCAGGTAAATTCCACTCTTTTGCTACATCTACAGCAATTAATTCATTATAGTGTTGTAAAGAACCCCCCAATCCTTCATTTTCTAGTGCTAACATTAGGAATTATTTTAACAATAAAGCAACCAATGCTTTATTGCTTTCTACACATTTACCGCAACCGGTTCCAACCTTCGTTACGGCTTGAACCTCTTCAAAGGATTTAGCACCATTTTTAACTGCGTTGACTATATCTTGCGCATTGACTTTCATACATCCGCATACAACTTGATTTTCGGAGATTTTTTTTCTTAACAACAACTCATTGACTAATACTTTATTGCTGTCGACACAGTTTCCGCAACCGGTACCTACTTTCGTAACAACTTGCACATCTTCGAAGGAATTTGCACCATGTCTGATCGCCTTCTCTATATCTTGATCCGTGACTTTTAGACAACCGCATACTACTTGGCCTTGTTCTTTGGGAAATATTTTTGAAATTAGTGATTTTAACATTTTTTCTTATCCTCCAAATAATTTGTATTAGCTTATAGAAATTATTCTGTTCATATTAGGCAGCTACTTTATTGAGGTCCTTTAATAACCTTTCGACATCAATCCCATGAGCTGCTGCGCCTTGCTGAAGATTCTCAAACCGGGCCGCCATACATCCAAAGCAGTGCATCCCATGTTGCAAAAACACATCAACCGTTTGAGGAAACCTTTCCACAATCTCTGTAATATTCATTTCACCTGTAATCATTGATTTAACCTCCAATATTTTATGGTTTACTCTATACCTGTCGGACTTATTTTAAATGAACCCATATTTTCGTAGATGTTCCCTTTAGCTAATTGCTTACGAATCATTGTTCGGGCCTTATGCAGACGCCACTTCGCCAGATCAATTGAAATATTCAAGACTTCTGCCACCTCTTTGGTGGAGCATCCATTGATTTCCCTGAGGGTATAGATTTCACGCTGCTGTTCAGGGAGTTGGGAGATCGCCCTAAAGAGCATTTTTCTCATCGCTGTTTTTTGACACGTTTTATCAGGGTCTTGAGTCTCCGTGGTAGTGGATTCAATTTCCTCGGCCGGGTTTTCCTTACGCACGGAACTCTTACGCTGGTAGTCAATGGTGGTATTAACGGCTATACGATAGAGCCATGTGGATATTTTGGATTGGCCATTAAACGATTGCCTCGACTGAAACGCTTTTATAAATGTTTCTTGGGCTAAGTCCTGGGCGATATGATAATCCCCGGTCATGCCGTAGATTAAGTTGATGATTTTAGGTTCATTCTCTTTGATCAACTGTTCAAACGACTGTTCATTTTCAAGAGCATCAGGGCCGTAAATATTTTCTCTGATAAGCATAACTTTAAATCCTCCTCTCAGCGTTAATAGCACTTTAAACCTCTACTCCACTATCTTGCCGCGTCTCAAATTTAAGTCTAATGTCTATTACTTTTTGACATTTTCGTAAATCATTTGATCAATTGAGATTGATCCTGCACCTTTAATCAGCAAGAAGAGCGATATCATGAACAGTGCAAAAACGTATTCTATTCCAGCATTAGGACCATTTAAGAAGAACCCATTAGCCCAATGAACTTTGGTCATGGCTACCAAATTGACAATGACAAGCCCAAGTGCCGCCGGACGAGTTAAAAATCCAAGGATGATTGCGATCCCGCCAAAAAACTCGGTTAATATGGCTAACCCACCTAATGCTACGGGAATACCCAATTGAGTAAAGAAACCGATAGTACCTGTCCACCCATAACCGCCAAACCAACCAAGGAGTTTTTGGGCTCCATGGGCAAAAAAGATAATTCCCAATGCAAGACGCAAAATTAAGAAACTGTTGGATTGTACTGTTGCAAATACTTTATTTTTCATTTTTAATATTCCCCTTCTAGATTAAAGTTATTAAAGTTCAGTTAGGTGGCGCCAACCTACTGTCATACATTAAGACGGGAGGATTTAAAAAAGGATAGCGATAGATATAAAAAAGTTTTCGTGAAATTATTGGCGGCAACGAGTCCTCTTTCCAATTGTTATTTTTAGACAAGCACATAGAGAGTCTTTGGTATTAAGAATTCCATGTGGTCCGGAAATCGAAGCAAGAATCGATGCATATCATCTGCAGGATCCGCAAAGACAAGAGAAATTGCTGCTACTGTGTATATTGCAACGGGTATTGGATTAGTATCGTTAACCGTCACGCTGCCACCGTATGTTTTTCTGCGAGTCCACTTTTTCGTAAACATAAACTTCTGCGAATTCTTATAATATGCAGACATGCACCCCCCTGAGAGATGGACCCCCCAAAAAGCAAATGCACCCCCTCGTAAAACGAAGGAGTGCATAATTAAATTGTATCAAAGATTGAGTCATTAGACAGTGGAGGCGAGGGGATTCGGACTTATTAGTGAACTTTTTATTTATATTGCATCAATGTGTTTTCTAACGAGCCGATTTGGCAACCCGACGCACGTTGAGACCTTGGTGTTGATAGAGAGGAAATAGCCTGGTATCAAGGGATTTGGGCCATTAACCAGGCATTCTTTCCTGGTCATTCATTGAAAATCCATCTCTTTTAACATCACTCATAGTTAATGAGTCATCTTTAATTTCTATATTTTTAAGTTTTTTAACTGCCCCATAAGCTTCTTTTAATGAAAGCTTATCTCCTTTCCCGGAAATAACCCATAACGTTTTATACCCCCTAGGTATTGTCAGAATCTTATCTTCACCTTTGCCATCTGTAAAATAGACTAACAAATTAACCTTATGATGATTGGCATATTCAAAAACTGGAGTAAATCTGGTGCCTCCTCGGATATTAATTCGATCTTTGATATCCTTTACAGATTTAACGTTATACACACGTCTGATTTCACTATCACATTCAATAATCGTAATTTCATGATTATAATTCTTAACGATCTCCAGGACTTCTTTGATGGCCTGATTAAATTCCTGATCACTTATGCTGCCGCTGATATCCAGGGCAACAACGATTTTTGCTTTATGACTCCTAAGTTGACCTCTTAAATCTAATCTATCGGGCTGTCTTCTGTTTCTTCTGGCTATCGTCTTCTTTTTATTGCTTTCAACTGTTCCCATCAGCCTCTTAAGATAAAGATTCCAAGGCAATTCACCCTTGCTGTTTTTAAGGGATGAGATCATGCTTTCTAAATAATTAGGAATGCTGCCTTTTTGAGCATTATCAATAAACTTCTCCGTAAAATCTTGAAGGGTTTTTTCATCGATATCACCGGAGTCTGCCCAAATGTCATGGGTTTTTTCAGGATTATACTCTGTTTCTATTGTTTCGTCCTGATCACGATCAGCGGTAGCGTCGTTAGCTGCATCGGCTTTATCGTTGCTATCATCAGCGTCATCGGTATCACTTTCGTCGGCTGCATCCTCATCCGCTTCCAGTAAGTCCAGGGCAGTTTGAATCTCTTCCACATAATATTCAAAAGGTTTAAAGGGCAGGAGTTTTAAAGAATAATTTAAATTTACCCATTCTAAGGTAACAGCATAGGGGGGGAGATGATCTAAATAGGTATTGACGACGATATTCATTGCCATATTAATGGCTAATGTGCTGTAGCCACCTTTAAATTCTTTTGCTCTTATTAAATGCATTGATAATACATGGAGTATTTCGTGTTTAATGGTACTCTCCATTTGCTTAATATTAAGATTTAAAAAAATGATGGGATTGAAATATATAACATATTTAGCCCCTTTAAAATTCACAGCAGTAGGACTGCTGATGTCAAAGCGTATGTCTCTGGACATTTGCAGCAAAAAATAGCCATAGAAATTATCTTTGTCTTCCATAAGACTTAGATTAACTTTATCTACAAGGCTGAAAAACTCTTCTTTAAACTCTTTGGGTATATTTACCTTGGCATGTTCATCTTTACGTTTTGCTTTGAAAAAATTATTAATAATGATATCTGCTTTTTCACGAAGTCCTTGAACCTGGTTGTCAAAAAAAGTTTCCATAGCTTATCACCTGATTAAACGATAAGATTCAAAATATGATTCGATAAACGCTTCATTTTCTATGGCAAGTTTGTATACTTCAGGATAACTGTTTTTAATATCCTTCATGATTCCTATCTTTAAATCCATAGGATAGAGTTTTAAAAGCTCAATCAGCCTGTCCATATAAAAACTCGAATCATCACGATCATTTAAGATATTTGATTCTAAGCTTTTGAGAATATTCTTGGCGGATAGATAAAGTCTGGTATGACTCTCCTTTTTTACTCTTTCACTGATCGATTCAGGAAGAGAATGTCCTGAAAAAACATCGTCATAAGATATGAGTGAAGGATAATCGGATTCCACAAAGCTCACAAACTCTTCTGCTATTAATCTCCCGACATTTCCTTTGACAACATTTAAAAACACGGATCTGGGTATGGAATCTTTTTTCTCCTGATAAATTTTATAACTGCTGGAAATTCGCTCATAGCTTCTTGGGGTTGCTCTTAGATCATCTTCGTTGATCTTATGCAAATAATCGGGGAAGGTGGAGATAAACTCGATAACCTTTTGCTCAATTCCGGCATCTATTGCCCAATCTATCCACTGATTATAATCAGGCTCCATATATAACCAGACAAATCGATTTTCTTGGGCTGCATCCATATCGACAACTTGGTAATCAAAATCCGAACCATATTTACTTGAAGGATTCATAGCGGCTAATATTTTTACACCTTCAGGTAACTTATAGCCATTGATTTCTCGATTTAAGATTAAATTCATAAGTTCCTGTTGTACGGTATGTTCACAACGATTGATCTCGTCGATAAATAAAAGAACGGTTTTTCCTTGAGATATTTCTTCATCAATTTCCCTTAGCTTATGATGAACGGCATAGACTGTCGCTTTCTTTTCAACCTGATCTTCTTTAGCATTAACTCCTGCATAAGATTCTATGGTTGGCAGACCACCTATTTCACCTTCTTTAAGGAGATTCCCATTAATAACAATTAAACTCCAATGATTTTCTTGAGCAATTTCCTTGGCTAACGCTGTTTTTCCGATTCCGCTTTCACCAACGATTAAAGGGACTTCTCCCGTCGATAGTACTAAGTCAACACTTTTTAAGGTGTCTTTAAAATTCATTAAAGGCTCACTCCTATATCAGCTTCAGCTTTTCATCTACAGCTATTTTTTTCGCCTTTTTACTTCCATATTGATAAATAAACATGATCTTGTCCATGGGCATAATGTCGCTGTTTTTATTGATATTACTGCAATTTAAAAAGTCTCTAACATATTTTTCTTCAACATCTTCAATGGCCAATGATTCCTTTAACACTTGTTCTAATTCAGCTTGAGATATTTCTTTCCTGATATAGTTAATCACTAAAATATTGACTTTCAAAAATTCTAAGATTTTATGTTTATCTAAATCATTGATAAAGGTAATAGCCCTCTCATTATTCTTGATAGCTATAAGCTCGGCCTTATGGGTAGGAGAATTGATATATCTTAAGGCATCATAACTGATTTTTACAGCCTCTTCCTGGACACGTTCACTAGGTTCTTTGATAAACTTAATGGAATCGTAATTTTTTCGCACCGCTAATAACTGTAATTCCTCACTTGGATTCTTAACATATTTAATAGCCCAGCCGGCTTGATTAATGGCTAATTTGATTAACTGATCGCTTGGATTTTTAATATACTCTAAGTTAACCCAGCCGTCCTTGATTGCTTTGATCATCATTTCTTCGGTAGGGTTATTGATAAATTGAATCGCTCGACCATTATTGACCAGAGCCAGTTCCTGCATCTCTTGAGTTGGATTTTCTATATATTTTAAGGTAAGTCCATTTTGTTTAACAGCCAATAACTTTATCTCATCCGTAGGATTATTTACATATGCTATCGCATTAGGATTATTCTTGATCATTTCAATCAGCTTTGCTTTTTCCATAAGGTTACGTTCCTTCTGTGATTATTTTTAGTATTACTTAGTGTAATAGATAGTTTTTAAGTTAACCTAAACAAGATGATTATACCACTGGATAAAAAAAGGGTCTATAAATCCACATCTCCACTCCATAAGTACTTAGCAATTGATATAAAAAGGAAGCCCAGTATGACTGGACTTCCTTTTTGGGGAACTTGACTCGGCGATTTCCTCAGCCCTTTACCCACTTTGCCACCACAAACCCAGGATTTCCTTCTCTTTTCTCCTCGAGAGAAAGGGCCTCAGCTGTTGTTTGAACCAGGAATCATAATGTGCAGCAACGTGGTCAAAAAGTGCTTCATTCATTTGCAATAACCCTCGTGTTCCAATCTATTTTTATGTGTAACTTTTTACTTTCTACTTTTTGCTTTTTAATTCCTTCTTTACCTTTCCTTAAAGTTCGATAATCTAGGCAAGAATTTGCTTAAAGCAGGTTATCAGGTCACCGTTACGCCTTCAAGCAACATTTGTACAGAAGCCTTAGCAACGATGGAGCGGAAGAGGGCAAAGGCCCTGTTATTATTTTAGTTACATTATACCAAAGATAATTGCTCGATTCAGCTATAACTACTTGTATAAATACATAAGGGATCATGGTGTCGATGTAATTATCGTTAATCAACACGATAATGAAGATGTACAAAAAGAGCTTGTTGAAATCACTCTCCTTGCAAGTAGTATTGACAGAATCTGCAAGGAGAGTTTTTGTATAATAATTGGAAGTTCTAATAAACCTAGGTTAAACTATATTAGTAGGATAATGCGAAGTAAGGTAATTTAGTATGATAATAACTGATTGTTGTCTCTAAGCATTATCAGATAATTTATTAAGCAAGTAGACCATTATGATATTATGGTATATTGTTATTTCTAAAAGGAGAAGAATGTAAATGGATTTACCCGATTCAATAAAATGTGAACGCAGAACATACGCAGATAAGTGTCAAACCCATTCTCACCCTTATGGGCAACTGATATTTCCATTACAAGGCAATATGAACATAAAAACAAATCGGTTCGACTTTGAGTTGGATGGTAAATCTTTGTTCTTTTTGCCTCCTGATTTTACCCATAGTTTTTATAGCAAAAGCAAAAATGAGTTCTTAGTATTAGACATACCTTCTAAACTCTTTTATACATTTGGGGTTAAAACATTTGACAGAGAACTGCATCAGGTTTTTGATGAACGGTGGAAGGCGATTAGATATTTAATGCTACAAGAGACAGACAACAATTATTTATCGGATTTAGTGCGTTATTCAGGTAGTCTATTATTTCAACAGAATATTCCTGCATCAATTCAATTTATACATGATAATTTCCAAAAGCAATTAAAGGTAGACCGTTTGGCTTCAATTGAGCATTTTAACGTTTCATATTATTGCAAGTGGTTTTATAACCAAACTGGAATGACACCAAATGCTTATATTCAAAAAATGCGATTGGAAAAAGCAAAGGAATTGCTTGAAACAACTGAACTATCTTTATTGGAGATTGCATTTCTGGTTGGTTATTCTCACCAATCATCACTTACAAGGCTGTTTAGAAAGGTTGAAGGGTTAAACCCTATTTGGTATAGAAAAAGGCGTAATTAGGATAAAACAACCTTAAATTAAGATAAGAAAAAACAGTTCACTTTTATTAAGATAATTAGTAAATCAGTAAGAAAGGTTGATAAAAGTGAACATAGGGATTATGCTAATAGTTTTATCCGCTATACTTTGGGGGACAGCAGGTATTTCTGCTAAGTATTTAATCAATATGTACTCCCTATCTGCATTGACTATAGGGGCTATGCGTTTATTGATTGCTTCTCCTATTTTGTTGATAATGTCAAAGATACAATTAAAAGAAGACATTAAAATAGATAGAAGACACTATGTTTTATTCTTAATTTATGGAATCACTGTTGCAACGTATCAAGTTGCCTACTTTACGGCAGTTAAAAATATTATGGTTTCAGTTGCTACGCTGGTAGCTTTATGTACCGCTCCGATATTTGTAGCAATACTCTCAAGAATATTTCTTAAGGAAAGAATGAGCACTATAGTTATTACCGCTCTTGTAGTTAGTATAGTTGGGACATCATTGATTATCGATTTAAGAGGCAATCAAATTTTTGCAGATTCTAGTTATTGGGGGTATATGTTGGCTCTTGTAGCAGGGTTATCTTATGCTGTTTATACTTTATGTGGGAAGAATCTGGTCGTTTACTATCCATCTACCAAGGTAATATCAATTACATTTAGCTTGGGAGCATTTCTTATGCTTCCATTCGTCAAAATACCAGGCAACCTTTCTTGGAGTGCATGGGCTATATTACTATATTTAGGTGTAGTACCTACGGCCATTGCCTACATTATTTTTACTAAGGGATTAAAGAAATCTTCAGCAACCAAAGCGTCAATTGCTACATTATTCGAACCATTAACTTCAACTACTTTGTCAGTTTTACTTATCGGTGAGAAATTTAATGTATCTCAGGTTTTAGGTGCTTTACTACTTTCTTCAGCATTATTTCTACTTGTATTCAGCGATTATTTTGAGTCCATAGGAAAGCTTAAAAAATGATTAGCACTTGGACTCTGGGAAAAGATATGCTTCCCCATGTAGTCAAATGATTACTCAAAAGGGTTTTTCGGAAATGAAAATGGTTCTTTTGAGGGAAAACAAAATGGGTGCATTCTTCTCTTGGATGCTTAACAACTCAACTGCTAATTATTCTTAAACCCAGTAGTATAAATGCCGTCCCACCCCTATGTAGTTGGACGGCATTCGTAGGATACGAAGTGCATTTATTAAAAACTTGAGGCCTGTGATATGTTTCGTTTTCTCTCCATTTCCCAGGATTCGTATCATTTGCTATCACATGATTGCTAATGTCAAGGTAGTAATTAACTTTATTTTCCATTTATTTTGCTCTCAGTTTCGCTTCTTCCAATTGAGCCAGGGCAACGGCTTTTGTTTAAGAATGATTTCATAGCGTTCCTGGATAGTAGAGTCGCCTTCCAAACACAAATCTACATAGGTTTTGATGGCTTCCACTGACACACCACATTGTTTTAAATATTTTGTTCTGAAGTGAACATCCTGGCAAACCAGGCGCTTCTGGATTTGATCACCCGATTTGCAGAATTAAGGGTGTTACACCGGCGCAGATTTCTCTCGCATGGATGCTGCATAAAAAAGATTTTATCGTACGGATCCCTGGTTCACGAAAGCTTGAACGGATCAAGGAAAATCTGGGAGCAGCCGATGTGGAATTGACTAAGGAAGAATTTACTCAGACGAAGCCGAGCTTGCAAAGATTGAGATTCACGGCAATCGAACCGATGAGGATATAGCAAAGCTGAGGTTGATCAAATGAAGGTAACTGCAATCAATGGAAGCCCCCGTAAAAACTGGAATACTGGCACCTTGCTCAGTAAAGTGCTGGAAGGTGCGGCTTCACAAAATGCAGAGACGGAACTGATAAATCTCTATCGGCTTGCGAATACAATTTTGCTGCCAGATTTACAGATGCAACTCAGACTTAGCAAATCCTAAAACAAAGAAAGGTTTGATTATATTGATAAAAACAATTGGCAAGGTGGAGGTGACGAAGTTCATGGACATGATCGGCTTTGATGCCGTCGATTGCGGCACGCTTGCAGAGAGCTGGCGCATTCAGGCCGCCACCCCGGTCTACGTCCTTCCCTACGTTGGCGAACCCCCTGAAGGGATAACGAAGGACGAGAGAAGGGCCTGGTTCCGAAAAGATCGGAGTAAGGTGATTAAAGCGGGCGATGTGCGAGAGCTAGCGGCTCAAGCGAAAAAGTCTGATCGCCCGTATGCTCTGTTCGAGGACCTGCCTTCCGGTTTGATGGATTGATGCACATCATCTCAGCGGCACGCGACGTATCAACGATCTCCCAGAAGAAGAGACGGATAGCAACTCTAAAAATGTTTCAACTCCAGAGCCGCAACGAGTTAACCATGCTCCAGGTTTTATGGCTATTTGCTTCATAGCACTAAATCTATTATTAATACTTCAAGGAGGCGGAAAGATGAATCTAAAGATTCAATATAATTGTTTAAATATAGATTGGAATTATGTATCTGAAATATTAAAAGAGGTTGGGATGGCGTATTTTGAAGGAGAAGTACATAGGAAAGCTTTTGAAAATAGTCAAACTGTTGTATTTGCTTTTGACGATGATAAGCTAATTGGTTTTGGTCGTGCAATTTCAGACGGAACTTACCAAGCGGCAATCTATGATGTAGCAGTATTGCCTGAATATCAAGGTAAGAAGATAGGTTCAGTAATTGTAAATAGCATTATAAAATGTATTCCTCAATGTAATTTTATTTTATACGCTTCACCAGGCAAAGAAATTTTTTATAAAAAATTGAACTTCAAGAAAATGAAAACAGGAATGGCATATTTTCTTAATACAGAAAAAATGCAGATGAAAGGTTTTACAGAATAAATCTTACATATTACCGCCACAAGCACGCAACTTTATGGAACCAATAGTTAATTGCGAAACAACAAGGGGGGATATGGGTGGAGAAATATACTTGCCCTTGTTGTGGTTATAAAACACTGGATGATGAACACGAATATGAGATTTGTCCTATTTGCTATTGGGAAGACGATTATCTCAATTTGAAGACGATAACCGTGAAGGTGGTGCTAACCATATCCTTCCAAAGCCCAACAGTCATTATCCCGTCAAAAGTTATATATAGCCCGGAGATTTTTGTCTCCGGGCTATATTGATGTTACTGAAGTTGGAGTGGCGATGAAGCACGATCGACAAGATACATCAACGATTGACAGCTAATTCCACTATGCAAGGAAAGCCCGATCTCACAGGTTCTGCTGTTGGAATAACCCGAAGTGCACTCCTCCGGGAGCGAGGGTTTAAGTCCAGCTAAGGCAGAACGATTCAACTTAGGCAGGGAAAATCCCTTATCCCCTGCAAATCTGCAGCAATGTACAATTAGCTTTTCCGCACAGGCTAATACAACTCAGGAAATAGACCACGACAATTTATGCTATAATTAGTACAAATTATCCACCAAGAGGAGAAAGTGATGCCATGCCATCTGCGACAAATCCTGTGATCGTCCAAAGTGATCGATCCGTTCTCTTAGAAGTCCATAATCCTCTTTACGAAGAGGCTCGTGATACCTTAGCTATCTTTGCTGAACTGGAAAAAAGCCCGGAGTATATCCATACGTATCGGATTACTCCGTTATCGTTATGGAACGCTGCTTCAAGCGGTGTGAGTGTTGCGGAAGTGCTGAACGGTCTGGAACGTTACAGCAAATTCCCTCTGCCGGACTCCGTACGCACGGAAATTCAGCAACTCATGGGCCGCTACGGCCTGGTAAAGCTCCTGCGAGACGGAGACAAGCTCCTGCTCACCGCCGCAGACCCGGTAATCCTTTTGGAAATTGTTCGTTATAAAGAGGTCAAACTCTTACTGGCCTTTGGTGAACAGGCGAGGAGCAACGATTTCTCAAGCCCGTCTCTAACTCAAGTAGAAATCAACCCGGAAGCACGGGGGCAATTAAAACAGCTCTTGATGAAACTCGCCTACCCCGTCGAAGACATAGCAGGTTATAGTCAGGGCAACCCTTTGCCGATGGCCTGGCGCAGCGAAAATCCTAAAGGAGAACCCTTTGCCCTGAGGTCCTATCAGCGAGAAGCCGTCGAAACCTTTCATCAGCAAGGTTCCGTGCGCGGCGGGAGTGGCGTCTTGGTACTTCCTTGCGGCGCCGGCAAGACCGTCATCGGTATGGGCGTGATGATGGAGTTGCAGTGTGAAACGCTGATTCTGACGACGAATAATAGTGCCGTCAAACAATGGCTGCGTGAGTTAAGGGATAAGACAACCCTCGAAGCCATACAAATGGGGGAATACACTGGAGAGAAAAAAGAAATCTGTCCGGTGACCGTGGCCACTTACCAAATACTTACTCACCGTTCCAAGGCGGGTGGAGACTTTGATCATTTTCAACTATTTAATGAAAAGAACTGGGGTCTAATTATCTATGATGAGGTACATCTCTTACCTGCGCCCGTCTTTCGAGCCACCGCAGAACTTCAGGCAAAGCGCCGCTTAGGTTTGACAGCAACTCTGGTACGGGAAGATGGTAAAGAAGATGAGGTCTTTACGATGATTGGTCCCAAGAAAATGGATGTTCCCTGGAAGGTCTTAGAGTCTCAAGGCTGGATTGCCACGGCTGAGTGTATGGAATGGCGAATCTCCATGAGTAAAGACCGTCGTATGGACTATGCTTTAGCTGAAGAAAAAGGGAAATTCCGGTTAGCAGCAGAGAATCCCCGCAAGTTGGACAAAGTGTCCGAGTTAATGGAGCGTCATAAGGAGGACCTGGTGTTGGTGATCGGGCAGTATGTCCATCAACTCGAAATGCTCGCTCGTGAATTGAATGCCCCTTTAATTACCGGTAAAACGCCGCAACGAGAGCGTGACCGTCTGTATGAAGAGTTCCGAAGCGGTCGTCTGCACTGTTTAGTGGTATCCAAAGTCGCCAATTTTGCCATTGATTTGCCCGATGCTAATGTAGCGATCCAGGTTTCCGGAACCTTCGGGTCTCGACAGGAAGAAGCACAAAGGCTCGGCCGTATACTGCGTCCTAAACAGGGAGACAGCAGAGCGTATTTTTATAGTTTGGTTTCTAAAGATACCAAAGAACAGGAATTCGCCATGCATCGTCAGCTTTTTCTAACCGAACAAGGGTATGCCTATAAAATCATGATCGAGGAGGATCTTGAACCATGAAGAAGCCGACGACGGGCTCAATAGGAAACGCTCATCAGAATCCGCCTGCTCCTTCTGACCAACCGAAACCCCAAAAGTGGCGGCCTGTATTTGGCGAAAAATTGCCGCCTGGTTTTAAACCACCCACTTACTTAGAGGAGACTACGGAAGACCCAGCCCCGGCACAAGCGAGTCCCCCTCAGCCAAGTCCAAAATCCAGATCGAAACCAGAGGATGCTCCCGTAAAGAGGCTTAAGCCGAAAGCTTGGCCGGACTATTTTGCCAAGATGGATACTGTGGAGCGAATTCTCTTTGCATACATGGCCTATACCCGACCGGAGGATAGAACTATCGATCATTATAATAGTTTTTGCTATTTAGATAGGAATGTAACAGGGCTAGGCTATCAAGGGGTGATAAGGCTTCTCACGAAATGGTTTAAAATTGGCTTTTTGGCGGAAGGACGTTATTCCAATACCTTTAGTTTTAAAGAAGAGGCTGCCCGATCCTTTTGGCGGTTTCTCTACGCTCAAATCCAATTTGATGGTGACGTTGAACCGCAAAAATCTTATCGGTCAGATTTACCGAGCACCTTAGATAACCTTTTTAAGTTCCTTCTCTTGGTCGAGCAGGGAGAGGTGCTTGTCACCCGTAGTCAAGAGATCAACAAACAATCCTTAAAACGCATTTTGGCCGCCTTGACTAATCCGGCAGGATCGGACCAGGAATTCAGCCCAGAGAGCTATTTCTTCTGGCTCTTTGCCATGGCCCGACGTTTCCGTCTGTTCGGACAAAGTGAGGATCGTTTGGTGTTGACGACCATGGGAGAAGAATTGCCCGAGAGTATTAAAGTGGAAGACTTGCTTTGTGTGATTTATCCGGAGCACTTAGAAGCAATTCAGAATAAAGGCTTTTTCCTGGTACTGCCCCTCTTAAGCCGCTGTACCAACTGGACAAGCTGGGGTTATATGGTCAGTAAGCTGCTTTCAGACGACAATGTGTGTAATCTCTTAAACTATGAAACCGTCATCAGCCTTCTCGACCCACTACGTTTTCTGGGCTTATTGGATTGGGGCAAGTATGAAAGGGATATTTTGGTGCGAGTCACTCCACTAGGCCAGTTGGTACTAGCGAAATTAATACAAGGGCACGAACTTGAAAAGGAGATCAAGATCAAGATCCTGGCAGACCAAATCTATCCGATGAGCGGTCCCGATACAGCCTATGTCCAACCTAACTTCGAAATCTTGCTGCCCCATTCTGCTTCTTGGGCTGCTCGCTGGAAACTAAGCCAAATCGCTGTGCTTGAGCATGAGGATAAGATGCTTAAATACCGCCTGGATAAAACCTATCTCCTGAACGCTCTGAAACGAGGGATGCCGGCAGAAGAAGTTCTGCCAACCCTAAAAACTTTAAGCACGCATCCTTTGCCCGATAATCTGGTTCTGACTGTTCAGCAGTGGGTTGAGTCCTTTGGCCAGGTCACTTTCCGGCAGCTCAGCCTCTTGGAATGCTCCTCACCGGAACAAGCGGCATCTATCGCCTCGGCTCGTAAATACCGGCAGTACGTGCTTGGCTTATATAGCCCGACGGCAGTCATTGTTCGCGAGATAGAAAAACTGCGTAAACTTCTTGAAAAACAGGGCATCTACCCTACTCCGGGGGTTTTAGATGGGGAGAGTGTCGGCAAAAACGCGAAATGATTTTGGGGGCCTTCGGCCAGCTTTAAATTCCTGCCCATTGATTTATACAAGTCCCATGCCACAAAATTTCTGGTCGAGGAGGAGGGCTTAAGGCCGCCCATAAACAGCATATCCGGCATGGGAACGGTGGCAGCCGAAGTCTATATAACGCGGCCCAAGAAAAGCCCTTCAACTCCATAGAGGATGTCAAGAAACGGGCTAAGATCGGGAATTCTACAATCGATTCACTTCGGAAATTTGGCTGCTTTAAAGGAATTCCGGAAAGTGATCAGATCAGTCTTTTTGATGTGATTTAATGAGCGATTAAAAAAGTAAAACAACAAGCCACCGTTCACAGTGCAACGGTGGCTTGTCATAGTTTAAGTGGCTATTAATGGCAAATTAGAACTTAATTACTTTTGGTTCACCTGTAAAGTTAGCTATCGTAGCTACTGCATCCTGCAAATACAATACCTGCGTGTTGTCATCTGTTGCAGAATAGCGAGACTGAAGTGAAGGATAGTTATCAAGCATACTCTGCTTTGCTTCAACACGGTCATCCTCTACAGCAACGGCCTGAATACGAATCCATTCTTGGCCATTAAAAGCGCAAATTTCAATTTTGGGATTTGCCATAATTTGCTTTGAAACGTCCTTTACCTTACCGGTCTGAATATAAAGCTTACCATCAAAAATGTTGACAGTTCCGAAGGGACGAACTCGTGGCTGATCACCATCAATGGTTGCTACATAATAAGTCTGGCACTTTTTTAAGAAATCAAAAACTTCTTGCATAAGAGATCTCCTTTCAAATTTATACAATAAATTTATAATAAAAGTCTTGAAAAGACAAGTACGATTATTTACAATACATAGTATCTAAATAGATACTATTGGGAGGCAATTATGGAATTGGAGAAAGATTTATTTGGGAAATGCCCTTATACAACAGCACAGAAGGTTCTTTCGGGTAAATGGTCAATAATTATTCTTTACTATCTCGGTATAAAGACTATGCGCTTTGGAGAATTGCAACGGCAGTTGCCCGATTTAACACAGTCAACGCTGACTAAACAGTTACGCACTTTGGAGGAGTATGGATTGATTGAAAGAAAGATTTATCCGCAAGTCCCACCAAAGGTCGAATACTCTTTAAGTGATATAGGTATAAAGTTTAAAAAAGTGTTGGCTGAATTGGCAATTTGGGGCAACGAATACATCGAAACTTTGAAGGATAAGAATTTATAAATTGAACAGTTGCATTCATGCCGTATGCTTGTTGGCTATTCTCTTGCAAGGCTCGCAATATATGCTATAGTTTAACACCGATTTGTTTAATAAATACGGTTCTATGTCTGGTTCTTTATGGTATAACGGATTAGCGAGTTTAGACAATTATTAATATGACTTTAAGAAAGGACCATGAGAAAACCTTGGGAAACCTGTTCAGAGGTGGATGGTGTAGTCTATAATTGAGTTCTTTAAAAGGGTGTCGGTTGAAAACAAACCGATGCCTTTTTGCATCGGATAGATTTTGGCCTTTAATCGGAAGTGGCGGACTGTATTTCTTTTTAAAATTTCACCAAATGTTGTAACCTTTTGTACCACTTTTATACTCTATAGAATAATGGAAGGTGGAATTTCTCGAAACGGCCACTTTTATGCTTGGAAAAAGAAGGTATTTATTGGTTATCAGAGAATAGTAAAATTTAGAGAAAAAAGCTGGGAAAAAGAGAGATTTTACAGTGCAGTACTCGAAAAAGGAGCTGAGATGTTGTCAAAGCTAAGGAACTGGATACTTCTAATCATTGCTATGTTTGTGCTTCTATCGTCTATGGGTCTTTCGACAAAGACTGTTTTTGCTGCTCCAGAGGATGAAGATCAGAACCCTGCCATCATAATTAAAGCAAAGGGAACCTATGGAGACTACACTAAACAAGGTGTATGGCTGCCTCTTCAAGTTGAAGTGACGAACCAGGGAAAGGACCTTCAAGGTGATTTAAGGGTTACTCCAAGTGATAATAACATGGAATTTAACGCCATGGACTATGTTAGCAAAGCAGTTCTTCCTCAGGGATCAACGAAGGGCTTTAATTTTTATTTACCTGTCCGGAGTTTTTTGACGAGCGTGTTAATTGAGTTAGTTAGTGAGGATAAAGTCATCGCTCAGCAGACAGTCAAATTCGCGGCCCTGAGTAATAATGAGCTGATCATTGGTTTGCTAGATCGTTCGGAGGAAGGATTAACCTCTTTAGGTGGGCTTAAGCTAGCGAAATGGTTGTCCCCAATGTTAACAACGGTGAAAAATGAGGATTTACCTGAGAAGGCGGAGTTGCTTAATTTCTATAATATATTGCTTATTAATGATGTTAATTTAAAACTTACGAAAGAACAATCAACTGCCTTAATCCACTGGGTGAGTCGGGGTGGAATCTTGGTGGTGGGAGGCGGCTCGGGTTGGCAAAAGGTGCTGCCGAATTTGCCACCCGAGCTTCAGGTAGTCACGGTGTCTGGAGTTGATACTATTACGCTAAGTACCCTTCCACATAGTTTAAGTGAACCGGTCAGTGAAGCTGTATCGGGTCCCGTACGTATAGCGAACCTCCAAAGTTCTAAAGGTAAGCCTCTTTTTTCTGAACAAGGAAAACCTTTAGCCATAGAGTATCCCTTGGGAGAAGGGAAGGTCTTATACCTGGCGTTTGATCCGGCAATAGAACCAATCTCCAACTGGCCGGGAACCAAGGTGCTTTGGAAGGATCTCCTAATCGATGAGAAGTCTGATCTTGCGGATAGCTCAGGATCCGGTCAGTTTGGTGTCCCTATTATGGTAGGGCAATCAAATAATTCATACGGCATAGCTAATGCCTTGGGGAATATTGAGGACATGGCTCTGCCTTCCCTGCGAACTATGGCCTGGTTAATCTGCCCTTATCTTTTATTGGCGGGTCTTTTCAACTATCTAGTCCTTAAGAAATTGGACAAACGAGAGTGGACTTGGATAACCGTACCCGCCTTGTCCATCGTTTTTGTGCTCTTGATTTATTTCACATCGTTTAAAACCCGCCCTGCGGAAATCATTGCTCACCAGATCAATGTTGCCGAGATGATGCCAGGAACTTCGCTGGCTAAAGTTACAGCGGTTACAGGCGTATTTGCCCCAACTCATGCTACCTATCATCTTGAATTACCAGGTAAACATTTGGTGAACGCTTTGCCCAATATCAATGGTGGCATAGAGTTTAACCCTCAAAACCAGAGACTAAGCCCTATGATCCGTGTGGAGCAAACCCCTGGACAAACGAATTTAGACTTCATGCAAATGCGCTCCTGGGTAATGAGAGGGTTTTCTTCGGTTGAAGATGCTTCCCTAACCGGGTCTATCAGCGGGGAAATCTCTTTCCAAGACAATAAGTGGCTGGCAACGATCACAAATGGTACTCAGTATAATTTTACAGATGGTGTAATCGTCTCTTCCCCCAATTGGTTTACGAAAATCCCTGCGCTCAACGCTGGGGAGAAAATTCAGACGGAAATTAACATAAACATGAACAATAATCTAAACAATGGCGCCCCGTTAGCCTATCAAATCTATAATACACGGATGAATTGGCAAGGGTCAGGACCTCCGCCAAGGCCTCAAGCCAAAGATATAATGCGGCAACAAATTTTCGAAAGTCAGTTAGGTGACGGGTGGGACCCCAGGACAGAGGGAAAATTACTGTTTTTTGCTTGGTCAACAGAACCTTTCCAAGGGGGACTGAGCATTGAGGATAATAAAGTAAAGAAGTACTATACGACGTTATTCCAAGTTCCTTTGGACTTGAAATTTGACCCAGAAAACCTAGAAGTTCCAGAGGGTTTTATCTCAGGGAGGTTATTAAGTTCTCAAAATATTGGTATGGGCCCTGGAAGTATTATGATGCAACCTAATTCAGAAGCCATATACCAAATGGAACTCCCCGAGGGTAAATTTAGGGAAATGCAGTTGAACATTCATTCGAGAAATAGTTCCTCCTTTTCAGCAACGGTAAAGGGGTACCTGTATAACTGGAAAACAGCTGCTTGGGACGATATTAATATGACGACAGACAACACTGTTATTAAAGATCCTGCCAACTATAGCAACAGTGATCGTTTGGTTCGCTTTAAAGTATCAAATCAGATCGAACCACAATCACAATCTCAATCACAGTTTAAACAAACACAACCGTTTCGAGATCAAGAATTTTACGGAATAAGTATCTCTCTTAGCAGTAAGGGAGGTGGGCAGTAAGTGATTAAGGTTGAAGGACTGAGAAAGATCTATGGGAAGACGGAAGCTCTTAAAGGCATAAGTCTTGAGATTGAACAGGGCAGTATTTTTGGTTTTGTAGGACCGAATGGAGCGGGTAAGACTTCTACTTTAAAAATTCTGGCAACCCTAATGGTTCCGACAGAGGGTAAAGCCTATATTGATGGGGTGGATGTGACCAAACATCCTAAGAAGATTCGTAGTCTGATGGGTTACATGCCTGACTTTTTTGGGGTCTATGAGCGGATTAAAGTGACCGAGTATCTGGATTTTTACGCCTCGTGCTACGGGATCTCTAATGGGAAACGAAGGAGTATTATTGCGGATCTTTTAGAGCTGACGGATCTCAATTTCAAAGCGGATGCTTATGTCGATTCTTTGTCTCGTGGGATGAAGCAAAGGCTGTGTTTGGCCCGGAGTTTGGTTCATGACCCCAAGGTGCTCTTACTGGACGAGCCTGCCTCAGGTTTGGATCCCAGGGCCAGGGTAGAGATGCGTGAGTTGCTGCGAGAACTCAAGAATATGGGGAAGAGCATTATAATTTCTTCCCATATTCTGCCGGAACTGGCGGAGCTGTGTACAGAAGTGGGGATTATTGAGGGTGGAGAATTGATTGCCGTTGGCAGTATGGATGATATCACTGCTCAACTTCAGCAGGAACGATTGATCCAAGTTAAGGTTCAGGACAAACTCAGCGCGGCTAGGGCCATGCTTGAAGAAAATCCATGGGTAGCGGCCGTGAATGAGACCGCAGACGGGGTCTTACAGGTTCGTTTTTCTGGCAACGCAGAGGAGCAACAAAAGTTGCTGCGGGCTTTGGTTGTGGCAGAACTCCCCGTTCTTTCCTTTGCAGAATCTTCAAATAGCTTAGAAGATCTGTTTATGCAGATCACCAAGGGGGCAGGGCGATGATCTTAAATCCAGTGTTAGCTAAAGAATTGCGAGATAGAGTGCGTACATGGCGCTCACCACTCTTAATCACCATCTATTTATTGACCCTAGCCGGAATTGGGGGCTTCGCATATTATCTCCAAACCCGCTATAGCTATGGTGGTACTCAGGCCTTGCGCTTGGGAATGACGATCTTTGGGGTCCTAACGATTGTACAACTGATTCTGATTGCATTTTTAACTCCAGGAATGACAGCCTCGATTATCAGTGGGGAAAGGGAAAGACAAACTTGGCCGCTTTTGCTGGTAACCCGACTTTCCCCCTTCTCCATAGTTTCTGGTAAACTTTTATCCGCAATTAGTTATATGGTGTTGCTGATCCTAGTCTCTATGCCAATTTACAGCACGATTTTCCTGTTCGGGGCTGTGGCTATGCGTGATTTACTGCTAGTTGTTTTGATTTCCTTGGCTACGACAGTGACCATTGCTAGTATCGGCCTGCTCTGTTCAGCCCTATTTAAACGGACGGTTACAGCAATCGTGATTAGCTATCTGCTGACTTTCTTTCTGTTTGGGGGGACTTTAATCTCAGCCGTAGTAATCCAGAGTATGACTATGGAAAAATGGGCGAGGTTAAACCAGTCTCCTCCTACCCCGTTTATCATAAATTTCAATCCTGTAGTGGCCTTAGGGTCCGTCTTGCCGACAGGGGTGGAATTAATACCCTTTGCCCGAACGATGAACTTACAATCTGCTTCTGGGGTAATGACAACGTCAACGACAACAATGATTATCAATGGTCAACCAGTGCCCCAAGGGATACAAGTTAAGCCTAGGCCTGTCTGGCAAGTGAATCTGATGTTGGATGCTCTTATCGTCTTGGTTTCCTTAGGGCTAACGGTTTGGCTGATTCGTCCACTGCGGGCTGGGAACAAGAAGGGGGGTTAGGTGTGGAAGCGAAAACAGGGCAAACCTTAATAAAGGCTTTAAAGCCAGTGTTAAGACATATAACTCGGCAGCACTACGCTTTGTGGCTCCTTAGAGGACTAACCATTGCGGCTGGGTCTGCTTTGTTGGTATTTATTGTCGCCCGAATTTTTCCCCTCTATGCCAGTAGCTCTTGGGCGGTTGGCCTTAGCTTATTAGTTTTAGTTTCAGTTATGCTAAGGGCGGTTAGTTTACGTCCTGGTTTGTGGGAAACTGCCTTAACCTTGGACCGGGCGGGGCTTAAAGAACGGGTGACGACGGCCTGGCAATTGCAAGATTCATTGGATGTTCTAGCACAGCGTCAGCGTCAAGATGCCTTAGAGCATTTAAACGGGTTGGCGTTTAAAAAAGCTATCCCTTGGCCGAGACTGAGCAAACAATTGGGAATTCTCACAGCCCTACTGTTGGCTGTTCTTGTTATGTCTCTTTGGCCGAATCGGATGGACGGGATCGCTCTAGCCAACCATGAAGCGAAAGCGGAACTGATCGAAACTCAAAGTATGGTCAAAGAGGTCGAAGAGCTATTAAAGCATGATCCCCAAATATCGGCTGATTTAAAGAGACAACTTTCGGATCAATTAATAAAGTTACAACAGGAACTGAAAAAAGCGAAATCTTTAGAAGAAGGGGCCGAGGCCTTAACTAAAACCCAAAAGGAATTGACGAAAAGGCTAAGTCAGGCTGAAGAAAAGCAAAACCTAGATAAGTTGGCCTTTAGGTTGCAACAAAGCCCTACGACCAAAGAAGCTGGAGCCGCTTTGCAAAAGCGGGATGTCCCGGATTTTCGGCAACAGGCGGAAGAACTAGAAAAACAGATGAAAGAAATGGACCCGGCAGAAAGAGAGAAACTGGCGAAATTTTTTGAGGAGATTGCAAAGTCTCTGGAAAAAGCGGGTACCCCTAATTTAGCGGCTGATTTAAACAAGTTGAGCGAGGGGATCGCTTCCTCTGGACAAGCAGGTGCTGAGGAGATGGCTAGTTTGTCAGAGCAACTATCTCAGCAACTGGCCTCGGAGGAAGCTGCAGCCCGTGTAGCAGCGGATTTGACGAAAGGCTTAAGTAGTGCGAAGGGAAAAGTTTTGGCAGCGGCCAATCGTTTAGGAAATGGAACCCCTCCTGCCGGAACTGCTCGGTCCCAGGGCTCAAATAGTTCCGGAAATCCCAGTCAGAGTTCTGGAACTGACAATGCCGGAAATGGTGGTAGTCAAAGTGGGGATGGGAGCAATAACGGTAATGGAGCAGGTTCCGGAGCAGGAACGGGAACAGGAACAGGAGAAGGAAGCGGCAGTGGCGCTGGGAATTCAGCAGGGAGCGGTGGAACCGGTGGAGGCTCAGGGGGCGGCAGCGGCAGTGGTGGCGGAAAAAGTGGTAATGATGCGGGAAGCGGATCGAGCAACCAGACGAGCGGAATGAAGGGGAAAACTCAGGTTGGAGGTCCCAGTTCCAGCGCTTTAGGTGGAAGCGGAGACAGTCGGGAAGGTCACTGGGATCAAGTCTATGTTCCGAGCAGCAAGGTTGGGAACGGGGGAGTAGAAAGCCGGGTTAGTGGTTCAGCGGGTAATAACATAGGAGATTCTACAATGGTTGATTCAGCTGGCGGACTAGCTCAGGGCGGAAGTTTACTGCCCTATTCTGAAGTCTTTACTCAGTACGAGGCCGAAGCACGAGAAAGCATGGACAATGAGTATGTTCCCGATAATTTGAAGGCTTTAGTTAGGAATTATTTTTTGGATTTATCAGGGGAGTAAGTGCTTTTGTGATTGCCAAGACGGTTCATTTGCTACACAAAATTACGGGCTTAGAAATTACAAATGTAGGGAGGGGTAAATTTGCCGACAGATATTGGAGAAGCTCAATTGGCTGAAATTGTAGATAAAGTCCGAGGGATCGAAAGGGAAGTCGCCAAAGTAATGGTTGGACAGCAGGATGCCATCAGGCAGGTTTTATTATGCCTGATTTCTGGAGGACATGTTTTACTGGAAGGCGTCCCTGGCCTGGGTAAGACGCTTTTAGTCAGGTCCCTGAGCCAGGTCTTAGGGTTGAAATTTGCACGTATTCAATTCACCCCGGATTTAATGCCTGCGGATATCGTGGGGACGAACATTATGACAGATACGCTAGATGGACGTAGCTTTCAATTTCAACCGGGGTCGATTTTTGCCAATTTAGTGTTGGCTGATGAGATTAACAGGGCTACGCCAAAAACTCAGAGCGCATTACTTGAGGCCATGCAGGAACGAACGGTTTCGGTTGGCGGGGTTACAAGGGCTTTACCTAACCCTTTTTTTGTGTTAGCTACTCAGAATCCGTTGGAGATGGAAGGGACATATCCATTGCCGGAAGCTCAACTTGACCGCTTTCTGTTTAAAGTCATGGTTGCTTTTCCCTTAGCTGAGGATTTAAAGAAGATTTTGACCATGACGACCACGGAACAAAGGGAGGAACCGGAAAACGTGGTTGACGACCAAGGACTGGCTCGGCTTATTAAAGTTGCTCAGCATATTCCGGTGGCAGATCATGTGGCAGATTATATTGTTAGGCTTATACTCGCCACCCACCCGGAACAGCCGGAGGCGGTTGAGAGAATTAAAAAATATGTTCGTTATGGAGCCAGCCCACGGGGTGCCCAAGCGATCTTAACGACTGCGCGGATCAGGGCCTTGTTGGACGGCAGGTTTAATGTGGCTTTTGAGGATGTTTTTGCAGTTGCGTTACCTGCTTTAAGACACCGTATGTTCATTAACTTTGAAGGGGAAGCCGAAGGAGTTACAACCGATAAGTTAATTCAAGAATTAGTGGAATCAACTCGTAGTTCGTAGTTCGTGGTTCGAGGATCGAACATGAACATCGCCGTTCGTGGTACGAACTGCGAGTCATCGAACAACGAGCAGCGAACAACGAATATCGAACCACGAACCACGAACCACGAGTAGGGGGTGAGCCTTCTGACAGAACTATTCTTTGAAAAGGATTTCCTAAATAAGCTCGAGAACATGGCTTTTCTTTTAAAAAAAGCTCGGGCTGGACGTTATAGTGGACTGCATCGTTCAACTCGCAAAGGTCAGTCCGTGGAATTTGCTGATTATCGAGCGTATGTAGCCGGGGATGATTTTCGCCAAGTGGATTGGCATGCTTATGCTCGCTTGGATAGATTATTTATTAAATTATTTATGGAAGAGAATGATTTAAGTATTCATCTCTTACTGGATACCAGCGGTTCCATGGCCTTGGAGGGAGGCTCAAAGTATCAGTTAGCCAAACAATTGGCGGGAGCTTTAGGCTATTTAGCCTTGGTGAATATGGAACAAGTGGGTGTGATCACCTTAAACTCTGGAACTAATCGCTTTTTGCCACTTCAACGAGGAAGAAACGCCATCGGTAGGCTTTGGGGGTTCTTGTCTCAATTGGAAGCGGGAGGGGAAACAGACTTAAATATAAGTCTGCGTCAAACTGGTAAACACATTAAAGGGCCGGGCATTACCATTGTTCTCTCGGATATGTTGAGTTCGACCGGTTTTGACGAAGGTCTTAAATACCTGCAGCATTTAGGTCAGCAAGTTGTCGTCTTGCATATTCTGGCACCTGAGGAAAGAAGCCCTCAGTTATTGGGAAATTTCCGCTTGGTAGATTGTGAAACAGGGTTGGAAAAAGAAGTGAGTATTACGCCAATCCTCCTTAAAACCTATCAGGAACACTTGGAGACGTATCTAAATAGTATCAAAGAATTTTGTCTAAGCAGAGAGATTATTTACCATTGGGTGGGGTCGGATGACAATTTGGAAGATATACTCTTGCGGTCGTTACGCGGGGCCGAAATTCTCGTATAGACTGGAATTTTTAGAAAAGAGTTGGTGTGATGCACTTCCTGGCACCTTGGGCGTTGGCTTTTTTACTGACGATACCTGTCATCATTCTATTTTATTTATTAAAGCAGAAGAAACAACAGCAAATGGTGAGTAGTACATTACTCTGGCAAAAGGCTTTAGCGGATACCATTTCGCAAACTCCTTGGCAGAAACTACGCCGCAACCTGCTTTTATTCATCCAGCTTCTTGTGGCTTTGCTCTTGGTCATGGCTTTAACTCGCCCCTTTTTAGAGCGCGATCAGCAGGCTGGGGCCAGCTTCATTCTTCTTGTGGACACCTCGGCAAGTATGTTAACCAAGGAGGAGGGGGGGACCCGGATGGACTTGGCTAAAGCCGAGGCCGAAAAGCTGATTAAGGCGCAGGGGAGCGGAACCAAGTTTACATTGATTGGCGTAGGTCCGATTCCGGAAATACTGTCCAATCAAAGTGATCAGCATGAAGTTATGGACGCTCTACAGGGGATGCAGCCGGGTTATCAGGAAGCCAATCTCGATAATACACTGACCTTGGTATCGGCACTTCTAGAAAAGGGAACCATGGCTCCGGTAATTTTTTATAGCGACGGGGGAGTGAGTTCGCCAGAAGGGCCTGTGGGAGTGAAAGAATTCCAATATCGACGGATTGGTACCCGAGAGGATAATCTGGCGATTGGAGCTTTTTCCTGGCGTGATGGTCCAGAGGGACCGGTAGCTATGACGAGGATCGATAATTATGGTGCTGAAGAGCAGGAGGTCACAGTTAATCTGCTTTCTGAAGGCCAGATTCTCGACGTCCAGGTTGTCATAGTTGAACCAGGGAAAGCAGGGTATCTCTTTTGGCCTGTTCCCCAACAAGTCTTTTCTTTAGAGGCCCGCTTGGAAGGGGAGGATGGCTTGGAGATTGATAACACCGCTTGGCTAGTCCCGCAAAAGGACGACTTAAATAAAGCGTTGCTGGTAACGGAGGGAAATTCTTTTCTGGAGCTAGTCCTGAAATTGAATCCACTGCTGGAGATTCATAAAGTAAAACCTGAAGCTTATTCTGCTGTCAAAGATCAATACGACCTTTATGTGTTCGATGGGTTTTGGCCGGAAAAACCGCCGGACGGGCAATTGCTGGTCTTCAATCCCCCTGCTTCCAGCGGATTAGTTGGAGAAAGTGTCAAGTTAGTAACTGAACCATTACAACCCCTGGTAGAGCAACCCCTCTTGGAGCATGTTTCGTGGTCGGATGTCCATGTGGCCGCGAGTAAAGACGTTAAACTTCCCAGTGACGAGCAAGCGCTTTTGCATAGTGGGGAGCGAACCATCTTAGCTGTCGGCAAAGTCGACCAGGTAAGAGCGGTGGTGTTTGGCTTTGATTTGCACCAGTCAGATTTAGCCCTCAGGGCGGCCTTTCCTATTTTAATTCAGAATTTAACCAATTGGCTGCTGCCGGGGGTGAACCCTACAGAAACCCAAGTGAAGATTGGAACACCTTGGGAATTAAGAGTGAGGCCTCAGGTGGATGAGGTCAACCTCTATCATCCGGATGGAGAGAAGATTCCCCTTGCGCCACCCTTTCCGATCATGAAAGCCACCGATAGGTTTAGCCCGGGATTATATACCTTGGAACAGGTAAGTAAGGGAAAGAAAGAGCTTAGTCCCATCGCGGTCAATTATCTATCTCCCCAAGAATCTCAAATTAAGCCAGTGATTCATCTCATGCTGGGCAAAAAAGATCTGAATGTGGAAATCAGTACCCAGGTAATCTGGGAGCTGTGGCCCTGGGTTGTTTTGACAGCCTTGCTGCTGTTAGTAGTGGAATGGTGGGTGTATTTGCGTGGGCATTAGTTTTTCCCAACCTCTCTATTTGCTCTTGTTTATCGTAGTTGTGTATTTCGTTTATCTCTGGAAAACAAGTCCTAAAGCCTTTACTTCCCAGCAACAAAAGGCTTTTTTAGGGGTGCGCTTAGTTTTAGTGACCTTGCTGGTGCTTTCGCTGGCCGGGGTACAATTTAATTTCCGGCATAAGGAAAAATCAGTGGTTTATGTAGCGGACCAATCGGCTTCATTACAGGAAAAAAGCAAGGAAATCAGTGAGTGGATCACTAAGTCCTTGGCTACCCTACCTGCAACTAGGGGTGCAGGGATCCTAAGTCTCGGAAAAAAGCCCATGGTCGAATATCCGGTAGAGCCTCATCCGGATTTTAAAGGATTGCAAGGGATAATTGACCCTAACTACACAGACTTAGCAACGGGTTTGAGGTTAGCCCGCTCTATAATGCCAGAGGAACTTGGTAAACATATTGTCTTATTGACGGACGGCAAACAAAATCGGGGCAATGCCTTGGAACAGGCCAAGTTGTTAAACCAGCAAGGGGTCCGGATTGATATTTTGCCGGTCACTCCCGCTAGTGGGCCAGAGGTCTTGGTGAAAACTGTTGATCTCCCTTCTCGCCTCAACGAAGGAGAGTTCTTTGATTTGAAGGCGACGCTGGAAAGTTCGATTTCGACCAGCGGCACTGTGCGAATTATGGTCGGTAACAAGGTATTACGGGAAGAGGAGATTGAGATTGGCAAGGGAACGAGTCGACTAGTCTGGGGATTAAGCGCTGAAAAGGCAGGCTTGCATACCTATAAAGTCGAGGTGATCAGTGCCAAAGATACGCGTAAAGAAAACAACCTGGGTCAAGCGATTACCCAAGTTGAAGGCGTACCGAGGATCTTGATTGTTGAAGGGAAACCAGAGGATAGTAAGGCACTTGGCACGGCATTAGTCTCGGTTAATTTTCAGGTGGAAACGGTTGAACCCAGCGCTATGCCGAAAACTTTAACAGGACTGGCCCAGTACTCAGCGGTTGTTCTGGTGAATGTGCCTGCCACCGATATGCTGGACTCAACAATGCAAGCTTTAGAGAATTTTGTGCGGGATTTAGGACGGGGTTTAGTCATGGTAGGCGGAGAGAATAGCTACGGACCAGGAGGGTATTTTAAAACTCTGGTGGAGAAAGCATTGCCAGTTAATATGGAGATCACGGGTAAGGCAGAACTCCCTAGCGTTGGCCTGAATCTGATCATCGATAAATCAGGCAGTATGTGTCATACCCAAAATAACATAACCAAAATGGATATGGCGAAGCAGGCTGCCCTTCTGACGACTGAGATCTTAGACGAGAAGGATCAACTGGGTGTGATTACCTTTGATAGTGAGTATAAATGGGTGGTCAGAACCGCACCGTTAATCGATAAAAAATGGGTCCAAGAGCAGATTGGGTCCATTGAACCAAGTGGGGGGACGAATATGTACCCCTCTTTGGAAGAGGCGTATAAGGCTCTTAAAGAAGCTAAGGTCAAGGTTAAGCATATTATCCTTTTATCCGATGGGGTGTCCAAATATGGGGGAGATTATGAGAACCTGCTAAAACAAATGGAAGCAGATAATATAACCTTGTCGATAGTAGCCATCGGCACTGACTCTGATACGTCTTTACTGAAGTATTTAGCCCAGGAAGGCCACGGTAGGTATTATTTCACGGATCAGATTGACAATATTCCTAAGATTTTCGCAAAAGAGACGATGATGGTTACCCGCAGTTATTTTGTGCAAGAGCCTTTTACTCCCATCGTCACAGGGTCGACCAGCATGTTGCCTGCTATGGAGGGTCTTCCTCCGCTATTAGGCTATGTTGCGACCACCCCGAAAGATACAGCAGAAGTTATCCTTACCAGCCATGATGGAGATCCGGTTTTGGCGCGTTGGCATTATGGGCTAGGGCGAACCGTGGCTTGGACGAGTGATGTCAAAGGACGGTGGGCGGAGCACTGGGTGGCTTGGTCTGCTTTTCCGCAATTTTGGGGAAAGGTGATTAGTTGGACACTGCCTGAAGAGCAGGGGAACGGCCTGAATGTCACGGCAACTCGTGACGGCGGCTTAGGCAGGATTAGAGTGGATATTCCGCTGGAAGGGCGTAAAGCGGCGGATATTCAGGCTAAAGTTATTGTCCCTGATGGAAGTTCCACGGATCTGATTTTGCCAGCGCTTAGCCCGGGCCAGTATCAGGTGGAGTTTCCGATGGAACAACCCGGTACTTATATAATTCAAGTCGTGGAAAAAGAGGGCGACAAGGTGGTGCACCAACAAATTGCCGGTCTGATTCAGTCCTATTCCCCGGAATTTTTGCTCCAAGCGGATCAACTCAAATTTATCGAACAACTTGCCACAGCTGGGGGCGGTCAAGTCCTTGATTCTGCTCAATTTGATGGGGTGGAAAGGCTGATCGTCCCGGAAGCAAAGGGAAAAATTCCTCTATGGCCTAAGTTCTTGTTGGTTGCAGTTCTGCTTTTCCCCATGGATATTGCTTCCCGCCGCTTTAATTGGAATTTACGATGGGTATCAGCACTAGGCCGACGATTGGGATCCCTTAGGAACGTAAGTAGTGATCTCGTTGAACATGGTCAAGAGTCACTGATCCAATCAATCAAAGAACGAAAAGCAAGTAGAGAACAGCTTTATCAATCTCAGGGTGAGACAAAGCCCAGGGAGCAGAGTCTGGAAGAAGGGAACAAACAGAAAGGTTCTAATACTGCCAGTGGTGCTCAGGGGAGATGGGGAAGCTCGGGAAGCTCGGAAGAGCGCGGGGAGATTGCTGCTAAAAATAAGAAAGAAGTTTCCAATCAGAATCCTGAGGGAGGGTTTAGTGCTAGGCTATTAGCGGCAAAGAAACGGGTTGCCGATAAGGTTGATAAGAGCTGAAGCAGTATACTCATTTATTGTCAGAATACTCTTTCCCCCGCTAAGGCGATCCTTGATATCCGAAACCAATTGGATTATGATAAAGCGATGAAGCGAATATGTAAGTCATTAGGCTTTTCTGAAGAATATGTCGGAAGTCTCTTGGATATTCTGAGGTGATCCCCCAAGAAGTATCAAACCCTCTGAGTGATTTAGTCCCAGGGTTGGTTGTACAACATATTCGATTAGGAGCTTGGTAAAATGATAAAGTCAACAGTTGATTTCTATAATAAGAACGCCCATGAATTTTATAATAACACGGTCAATGTGGACATGAGCGAGAACTACAGAAGATTTGAAGAGTACCTTCTTCCAGAGAGCCGTATTCTTGATGCCGGTTGTGGTTCAGGCAGGGATAGCCTATATTTTCTCAGTAAAGGATACAACGTTCAGGCCTTTGATGCATCGGCGGAAATGGTGAAATTGAGCTCGAAACTAACTGGATTGGCCGTGCAGCAGGCTAAATTTGAGGATGTCCAGTTTCATTTTGATACTAAGTTTAATAGTATATGGGCCTCAGCATCCCTCTTGCATGTTGACCGGGGATCAATAATAGACATACTACAAAAGCTAGCCACAATCCTTTGTGAGGATGGCGTGTTTTTTATGTCCTTTAAATATGGTGACAAAGTTTATGAGAAGGATGACAGAGTATTTAATTGTTATGATGAGAGCTCCTTCAGTGAAATGTTTTCTGCCGTTCCAATGCTTACAATTCTTGAATTATATAAAACCGCTGATGTTAGGGACGAAAGAATCAATGAATATTGGCTTAGTGCTATTGTTAAGAAAGGAAAGGATAACTTTGGGAGAGTTAGATAAACATGCACGACTATTTAATATGATTGCACCTATTTACAATAAATTCTTTCGCTGGCAGGTCAAGAATTATCGCTCTATTTTGGATAAGTACGCAGATTTTTTGAATATTCCCCCTGGTGGTAGAGTATTGGATATAGGGTGTGGCACAGGTGCCTTTACATATTGTTTAGCCGAGCGTGGGTATCAGGCTGTGGGGGTGGATTTCTCCTCGTCCATGCTCAGAGCAGCCAGAAAGTCCACTCGGGGGAAGTCCATTGAGTTTGAGCAGGGGGATGTCACCGAGGGATTAGATTTTCCGGACGCAATTTTTGATTTAGTTCTCTCGTCTTATGTTCTGCATGGGTTGAGTTCTGGATTGCGTCAAAGTATATATGCTGAGGCCGGCAGGCTTTCCCGTGGCCAGATCCTTTTTTACGATTATAACCAAAAGCGCCGATTATTTACGGATCTCATTGAATGGGCTGAAGGTGGAGATTACTTTGGATTTGTACGCCAAGGGGAAACGGAAATGAGAAGTTATTTCTATGATGTCAATAAAATAGATGTTGCCCCCCAGACTGCGATTTATCTTTGTTCGTCGTTGAGAAGAGTGCCAGAGCTCAGAAAGGCCGAATGACCTTTCGTATGTATGACTGGTATAAACTAACCGAGCACCTTCGAGTTCCAATTTACATAACCTATATAAAATTGGAATAGGAGGTAAGTATTGGGTGGATTATAATGCAGATATATTTCACGTTCATAAGTATTGCTTCCCCACATCGTATGATCACGGTCACTCCCACAGAATTATCGGTGTATCCAGCCTAGGAATTAGAAGAGGGAATACCCATGTCCATTGCTACCGTGGGGTTACCACCCTAGACAATGGTCATGTTCATTACTATGGAGGTGAAACTGGACCTGCTTTACACCTTCCTGGTGGTGGGCATATACACTGCTACAGGGGAATAACAACCATTGAAGATAGGCATAGGCATGCTTATGAAGGGACAGACTTTCTTCTTGTCCCTAGTCAAAGATAATTGGTAGGATTAAATTTTCCGTCTTATGAAAAATGAATTTCTCCCGTCCTACTCATTTGAACCCCCATCGGAAACGGTGGGGGCTGTACAATAATGCAGGATAATCGACAAGACCGGGTTTTACGCTTATGTAATCATCGTGTAATTAGTTGTGTTTTTCATTGAATTTCTTCCATGAGTTTACATACTCTTCTAATACTTTATGAAGGAACTTGCCTATTTCCAAATAATACTCATCATTTAAATTGGCCAGTGATATTCGAATAGACCACTCCGGTCCGTGAAAGCCACCTCCATTCAATAAAACAATCGAGGACTCTTCCGCTAACCGTAAAAGAATATCAATTGGCTTATAGTTTTTCTTTAGATACTCTGCGAATTTATGTCCGTAGTAATAATTAGCCCATTCGAGCAGATCAAATTCTGTGTAATAGGCTGCATCATAAGGATCGTTCCTTAAATCCAGTCCAAGCCCTTCAAATAAAAGCTTTTGACGGCGATGGCAAATATCGAGTGTTTGCTGTTTATATTTGTTTTTCTTATCTTGTAAAGCAAAAATCGAAAAGAATGCCATTTGCACTTGCTGTGGTGTCGACAAACCGGCAGTGTGGTTGAGGGCTACTTGACGGCTATCAGCAACAATCCGGTCAATAAATGGGATTTCCTCTGGGTGAGTTGAGATGCCGGCATAGCGGACCTTAAGTTCCTCTTTTTTGTCTGTTGGTATTTCTCTTAATAATTTATCAAATATATTATCATGATGGAGTGCAATGGTTCCCAAGCGCCATCCTGTCACACCGAAATATTTTGAGAAGGAGTATACAGCAATCGTATTAAAAGGCAAATCCGCCATCAAAGAGCGAAAACCCCCCACAAAGGTCCCATAAACATCATCAGAAATAATCATCAAGTTGGGATTCTGCTTCTTTACAATATCAACCAGCTTATTTACACTTTCAGGCCTGATTTCCACAGAGGGGGGATTACTAGGATTCACAACAAATAAAGCTTTTATGGTTGTATTACTGAGCTTGGCTAGCTCTGAGTCAGGATACTGCCATGTATGGGTGCAATCCTCCGTCATTTCCTCTGCTTTTATTTCAATGATATCGAAATTGTAACGAGGTAATAGTGGGATTTCAAGGTACGGTGTAAAGATTGGGGTCATCAGAGCAATCGTATCTCCAATCGACAATAATTCATTGGCGATCAGCGAATCAAAGATGTAACACATTGCTGCAGTGGCTCCTTCTACAGCAAATAAGTTGAATTTGCCGGCAGGTGGCTTATTGTAACATAACTCCTGAACGAGATAGCTATGAACCACTTTCTCAATAAGTCTTAACATGCGATCAGGCATTGGGTAATTATCACCAATAATTCCGTCGGCTAACTCATATATCCAATCATCTGGATCAAAGCCTTGCATGGTTACTCCATAATCATATATCTTCTTGAGAAGATCCACTCCAGGTGCATCGCTATGCTTTTCGAGATAAAGTATAAAACGATTAGCAATTCCTTCCTTATCAGGCATTCCTGCCAAATCATATTCGTCCCAGACCCTTCTGGTTTCTTCAATAGCAAATTGCCCAAATGTAAAAAAGGCCTCTCTGGGCGTTGCTGCGATCCAGTTCGGATTACCCCTACCTGCGTCTAATAATGCACGAGCACTTTTTTCTCTCTGTCCTGTAGCAAGGTGAATTAGCTTAGTTTTCAGCTCAAATGGGCTGATTTTTCCATATACAGTCTCAATTTCTTTTCTCTGAATATTATGCGTATCTATTTTTGCCACTCCCTTATATTGGTAAATTACCTTGAGGTAGAGAAAATAACAAATTGCATTATAACAAGGATTATATTACCCGAGTTTTTGAGACCCTATCCCAATCAGTATCTCCTCTCAGAAGAATACCGTGTATCTTAGCCTTGCGATGATTGACTATGCACTATACAATAAACCATGCGCACTTATGATATAGAATTCTTGGTATATGAATTCAATTTTTGAGGTATCAGGGCAATCAGATAGTAGCGCAGGTGATATAAATACATAGTGGGAGATTTAAGGTGATTAGCGATAAGGATTTCTTTGAAGAGATCAAGGCCAGAGGTTTTGATTTAACGGAACAGCAAAAACGGGCTGTGGTCCATAACCAAGGCCCTCTTTTGCTTTTAGCTGTTCCCGGCGCAGGCAAGACGACGGTTCTCACTGTTCGTTTGGCCTATTTGATTCTTGTAAAAAACATAGATCCTCGAAGGATTCTCTGTCTAACCTTCGGACGGGCAGCAGCCAAGGAAATGCGTGAACGGTTTGTTGCGAATTTTGGGGCAATGGTAAAAAGTCAAAATGAAGGCCGTGGGGGAATCCAATTTTCTACGATCCACAGCTTTGCTTATGAAGTAGTTCGAACCGCTTTTCGACAAAGAGGTACCAAATTCGAAATTATTGAGGAACAAACAGGTGTTGAAAGCAAGACGGGAGTTCTTCGTAGAATCTATGAAAAGCATAATGCTTCCTCAATTACCGACGAACAGCTGGAAGGGTTGCAGAATACCATTTGTTATGTAAAAAATACCTTAAGCAAACCCGAAGAGCTTTTAAATTGTGACATTAAGAATTTCCCCCTTATTTATAAGGATTATGAGAACTATAAGCAAAGCAGCCGGCCGCGTCTGATTGATTATGACGATATGCTTTCCCTTGCCTTTCAAGAGTTAAAGGAAAACCCGACGTACTTAGAGTATTATCGAAAGCGATTTGACTATATTCTTACGGATGAGAGCCAAGATACGTCTCTTCTACAGCATAAAATCATCGAAATGGTCGTTAAACCTAAGAACAATATTTTTGTTGTGGGGGATGATGATCAATCAATTTTTGGGTTTCGAGCGGCCGAGCCAAAGTACCTCTTAGAGTTTGAACAGACGTACCCCGGTGCCAAGATTCTGCGCATGGAGCAGAACTTTCGCTCGACTCCGCAAATTGTGGACGTAGCCTGTGGTTTTATTCGTTCTAATAAGCTGCGGTTTGATAAAGCCATGTTTACCAAGAAGCCTAAGGAGGGCGTCCTTCAGATCAGGCAATTTGAAGGAATTAGAGAACAAAATCAATTTATTCTTCAGAAACTCAAGAGTCAAAAGGATTTAGCAAAAGTGGGGGTTTTGTATCGAAATAATTTATCCGCCATTTGTTTAGCAGATGCGTTAGATCGAGCAAATATTTCCTTTTATATGCGTGAGTCAGGTAAACAGAGGTTTTTCTCTCACTGGGCCATTAAAGATATGTTAAATTTCCTTCGCTTCTCATTTAACGATAAAAGCTTGTCTGTCTTGGAGAGGATTTGGTCTAAGTTGAGTTGTCCTATTCGCAAGCAACATCTTGATTTACTAAAGCAAATGCCAATAGATCGTTCAATTTTTGAAATCTTGGCTGAACAACCGGGAGTGACCTCAAAGGGAAAAACTGAGTACTTAGACCTTAAAAAGTGGTTTAAGGAGCTTAATACTCTTTCACCCGCTAAGGCGATCCATTATATCCGAAACCAGCTGGATTATGATAAAGCAATGAAGCGAATATGTGAGTCCTTAGGCTTTTCTGAAGAATATGTCGGCAGTCTCTTGGATATTCTGAGTTCAATTGCTCAGAATGAACCAACGATTGTGGATTTTGCCAATCGTTTAACGCATCTTGAAGAGCAGATGATGTCTTCCTATAAAAATAAGCACAAAAATGCCGTAACCCTTTCAACCATCCATTCTGCCAAGGGTTTAGAATGGGAACAGGTCTACCTAATTGATCTTGTAGAAGGGATCATTCCTGAACGGGAGACGATCAAGGCTGAACAAGGTGGGAAGAAGGAATTATTAGAAGAGGAAAGACGTCTTTTCTATGTAGGCATGACTAGGGCCAAACGAGAGTTGACTTTTTGTTCTATGAATTACTATCTTCATAAACGTGTGAAAGCATCTCGTTTCCTTCGCGAGGTCAATCTTGTGATGCAAGGTAAAAATCCACAAGAGGTGATCCCCCAAGAAGTATCAACCCCTCTGAGTGATTTAGTCGCAGGGTTGGTTGTAGAACATAAATCATTTGGAGAGGGAGTTATTGTTAACGATGTAGGAAATGTGATAGTAGTTCGTTTTAGGGACGGTTCACAGCGTTCTTTCATGAAAGATATCTGTGCCAAGCAGAGGCTGATATGGGCTATTTGATTTAGTGTAGATTAAGGAATAATTTACCATATATCTTTTTTATAAGTATTTTACATGATATAATGGGACAAGGGGGTAATGACTATGCGGAAGGTGCCCATGGAGATACAATCATGGAAAGAATTTTTTCAGGCCCGTGTTGATATAGCTGCTGTTTATCTATTTGGATCGCTCGGGACTGAATTTGAACATCCGCAGAGTGATATCGATTTGGGAGTGGTTTTTACTTGTCCTGTTACACATTTATAGGATTTTACAGGAAAACCTGGATGATCTAAAAGGTTTTATCCAGGCTGTAATCAGTAATTTTTTTTAACACTGACGAAAAAAACTAGGCATATCGAATTATAAAACCCCTAGTTCACGATTTGAGCTTATCAAAATCGTGCCTAGGGGTTTTATTGTAAAAGAATGGTTCTTGGAATGCTCGTCACCCTGTTATAACGCACTATGAGTTGTCAGTAGATAAAGAGGCAGGTCAACCGGATCAACTCCGGATTGCGATGGTCTCTGATATTCACTACGGTGCAATCATTGATGCACCTCGTCTGACTAGAATGCTTGAAGTAATTAATGAACTTCAGCCGGATGTGACCACTGCTTAACTTATCCTTGGGTATCAGAAGCTATAATTTCAATATTATCTACAAATCTTCTTTATTAACATTCAGAATTTTCGGGATTTAATTCAAAATACTCAACCATTTCTATTAAAGCCTTAATTCTTTCTAAAGTCCAAGGATATGGTTTTCCACATTCATGACAATACGATGGCGGTTTAATTTCGCCCCTATCAGAAACGCCATCATTATGAATTTCTCTTCTTATTATCGCACTACATTCCATACATTTAAACACTAATACTTGCTCCTTTCATTACATCTTCGGAATGGTGATCTTTGTATTCTTTAATTCTACTTCTCTCAACTTCTTTTAGTCGGATAATTAATTCTAAGTCAATACGTTCTTGTCATAAATTAACCACGGGCTCACCATGGTTCCGTTTTTTTCAGTTTCAAAAACATCTTATACGTACGACATTAAAACATCTCCTTAAATTATCTATTAGCAATTCAAATTTACGCAAATATTATGCCAACTAAACAAACTCTGAAAAAAGCATAATTCTATAAGGTTCTGAGGGTGTTTAACAAATACTTAAATATTTTGTTCATGCGGACAAACATCAAACAAATCGCAAATATGTTTTATAGCAGTAGCAATAAACTTCTAGGCAGCACTTTTTGCGTATAATATATCCACGATGTATTAAATGCCAAAACGCATTCTAAAAATGCTTCAATGCAGCTTTCCTCCCCCAGGTGTTGAAAAATGATGAAAGAATCATAAACAAGTCATTTGCAGAGCATCCAAAAAGGGCTTGGATACACGAAACAAAATAATGAGCGATGATGATTTGATCAAATTCATGAAACAAAGATTTGACGGCATATGTCAGGGATCAATGGAGTTGCTTTCGGGGCGAGAACTTGCCAATATGACACGCAATAAAGATAGGTTACTGAGATTCGGTTTTGAGCTAATTGAAAACCTATGCACAAAATACGGAACGACTATTGAGATCATTGATTCAACCGATAAGACGGAAGAACAAGAATTGGTAGAGGATTTAGTTCAGATAGTCACTGTGGTTAGTTGTAGGTTGCAGGGAAAAAGGGCTCATAAGGCTAAGAAGATGATAAAGGAGTTGCTTGAGAATGATATTGGGGAAGAAAGTTAGACTAGAGGCCCACCGAAGAGCAGGAACACCAGTTGTGGAAGTCGGCAGGAACTGCAAGATGGGCTTTTAACTGGGCATTAGACAAACAAGAGAAGAACTATGCTAGTGGTGGAAAGTTCCTCTCAGACAATGATCTAAGAAAAGTCCATTGGTTTACCGAATAACTTTGAAACTTCAACCTCAAGAATTATCGACAAAAAGAATATTAAGCTGTGGTTTGTTTCTGCTTTGCCAGGAACATATTAGAAGGGTCCAGAAAACAAATTTATGGGGACAAACAAGCTATGATAGTGAAGACTATGAAAGAGAATTACAAAAATATATCGCAAAACCTAGTGAATATGACAATACGGTAGTTGAGTTTATTTTGAAAAGTTTGAGACCAAAGGAAGCAAAGTGGTTAGGTGCTAGTATTTTGGTTCGCCCATTAAGCGACATTGTTAAATTATCCTATTCTATCAAATCTTGTAGTTCAGATGGAGAATTGGCTGGGGAGATATCAATAAAAGTTTCCTCAGAAAAACAAGACACCCTCGGCTAGCATCCTGACGGAGTAACCAGCTTATTGTATTCCCGAGCTTTCATGGGGGTCTTTAATATGTGTGAGAGTTGCGCATTAGTAGGATAGCACTAAACCACTGGCGCGTGGTTTGACGAGCAGCCGGTCGCTGAATTGTCGGATACCCCTCACGACAATCAAAGTACTTATCGTACCGTGAATGGTAAGTATAACATCTATAACCGGGAAAAATTATACGAAGAGGTTTGGGCAAAACCGGTTGTTGATGTTGCTGTTCAATATGGCGTGTCGGATGTTGTTATACATAAAAACTGTAAATCACTCAATGTTCCAGTTCCACCCCGTGGCTACTGGTCAAAGATTCGTGCTGGGGTAAAACCAAAAAAACCCCGCTCCCAAAAACAAAGGGAATTACTGAGATAGTTGGTTTAAAAACCTTTGAAGGCGTAAAGGTAAGTAATGTGGCTTCACAACCGCTCGCATTTTTATCAGAAGACGAGAGACAAAAGGTACTTTTTGCCTCACAGCAAATCAAGATGCTAGCCGAAAACACCCAGCTACACAAAAAAAATTAATGACTATAAGTCCGTGGTCAAAGAGTGGAATAATAAGAATACAAAACCGGTAGGCGCTCAAAGAAGCTTCAAGACCTATTCCAATCGTCCGCCGTTCCTGGCTGGTGTTATTTCAGATGAAAATCTTTTGCGTGTATATCGGATACTCGATGTGCTTTTTCGCCAGGTCGAAAGTTTAGGCGGTTCTGTAAATGATGATCTTTCCCTCCAGGTTAGAAATGAACGTGTCTATCTTGAAGTGTTTGAGGCTCAAGATGAAGTCGAGCATAAAATTACTAGGCAAGAAGCAAAGGAATTACTTATCTATGAAGATGCACAGCGCCACCATACCTGGGCAAGTAAACCAAATATTCGAAAGTATGACTATGTCTTTAATGGGAGGCGTGCGCCTTGTTTCCGTACAATCTGTATAGAAATATACAATAAAATCGGACTACGAGCAAAAAAAAGAAAAGCAAGTAGAACTTGTCATTTGAATTGGTAGGGGAAGTACCTACCTGACCCTGTGTGAAGGGTGACAAAATCTCTAATACTCCGACGTGCCTAAACAGTACCATGTTTAATGTACGAAGCTCGGTGAAGTTGCAGAAAAAGCTATCTGTGATGATGGCAAGTATGCTGGAGGCTAAAAAGCAGTCATGTTTAGAATGTCTTAAAGACTGACGAATACCCGAAAGTACGGCTCGTAAATTTTAGGATTTCAAACTAAGAAGAAATCCGCCCCATGTGGGGTACTGTCGTTGAATTACATATACTTCGGTGGAATTCAACAGAAAACCGAAAAGGTCGAATGCTTTCAACAATATAATCACACTGGCTGAAAGCGGCAGTCGGGTTAAAGGGTGGAACTAAAACTGCAATGTAAAGCTAAAATGACAGGAACAAGGGAACTGCAATAGGATACGTGAAAAACGTAATGGGTGGTATACCAGTCCTAATCAATAGGAAATGATTGATGAAATTGCAGGGCATCAGCCTGTAGTAGTGATGAAGTCTCTGTAATGGAGGTGGAGTGAAGGGGCATAGTCGATACAGTAAAACATGTGACCAGTCTGTCAAGGAAGCCGTAGGCAAAACTGACTAAAACCATGAACACCAAATCGAAAGGAGGCGGTGCGAATGGCACAAAAATTTGACTACCTAAAATCTGAAGCAGAACTGCGAAAAACAATTGATGAGTTATATAATATTGCAAAAACAGCGTTAGAAGAAGGTAAAAGACCTTCTATCAGAGGATTAGTTGAAATCATTTCATCAGAAGCAACAATTGTCACAGCAATACACAATATTAAATCTAACAAAGGTAGTAAAACGCCTGGGGTTGACTCTAAGACAATGCAAAGAGATTACTTAGAAAAACCCTACAATTGGGTGATAGCGGATATACAAAGTGCCTTCGCAAAATTCACTCCCCAAAAAATCAGACGCGAATACATTGATAAACCAGGGAAAGCGGAAAAACGACCATTGGGTATCCCTTCCATCAGGGACAGGATAGTACAAGAATGCATGAGAATAGTGCTTGAACCAATACTGGAAGCACAATTCTTTAATCACTCCTATGGGTTCAGACCTATGAGAGATACGCAAATGGCATTGCAACGAGTAACTGACTTGGTTCACAAAACAGGCTACTACTGGGTAGTAGAAGGTGATATAAGTAAATGCTTTGATAAAATCAATCATGGTATATTACTTAAACGCTTGTATCACATGGGAATCAAAGATAGACGAGTGCTTCAAATTATCAAAGCTATGCTTAAAGCGGGCATCATAGGTGAATGTGAAATTAATGAAGATGGAACCCAACAGGGGTCGATTATTTCGCCATTACTTGCCAATGCCTACATGGATATGTTCGACGAATGGCTATCCAATCAATGGGAGAACAAACGAACCCGTTACAAGTATTCTGTTCAATGGGGTAAAATGGCGGCGCTTCGGGAACGAAGCAATTTAATACCAGCATACCTTGTAAGGTATGCCGATGATTTTTGTGTGATAACGGACAGCAGAGAACATGCTGAATTTCTGAAAAGCTGTATTCAGGAGTTCTTATACGATGACATGAAATTAAACTTATCCGAGGAAAAAACGCTAATTACTGACGTACGCAAAAATTATATAAAGTTTCTTGGTTATGAATACAAAGTGGTAAAAGGCAAAGCAAAGAAAGGCTATATCACAAGAACAATACCTGACAGGAATCGTTTGAAACTAAAGGTAGACGCTTTATGTGAAGAACTTAAGAATATCCGAATACATGCGAGCGTGGAGCAGGTAATACATAGTATTAACCTGATTAACAGCAAAATACGGGGATTAATAAACTATTACAGTAGTTGCTCATGGGTAAACGTAGCGATGCAAAAGTTTGGACATAGAATAGCAATGGTCGCCCGTGGACGTTTAAAGCAATATAAAGGTGAATGGATTCCTGCTAAAGCAACACAAAACCTTAATAATGTGCATAAAAACTACTGCCAGAAAATCCCTGCAATAAAGTATGGAGATATTTATATAGGAGTAACAAATTTAGTGTTTTGTAATTGGGAAAGAATTTTCCAGAAAAATCAAAACGAAACTCCCTTTACTGAAGAAGGTCGCCAAAAACACTTCAAGCGAACAAAGAAGAAACGTAGAAATGCTAGATTAGAAGATATATTAACTGAAAAGACATCTATGCTGATAGCGTGCGGTATGACCGATAAGAGCTATAATTTTGAATACTACATGAATAGGGCTTATGCATTAAACCGTGATAATGTTAAGTGCAGATGTTGTGGCAAATGGTTATATACTGGCATTGTATGCACACACAGAATAAACCCATACCTGTCAATCAATAAAGTGAATAAAGTATCAAATCTAGCATCTATGGATAAGGCCTGTTTTGAGGTAGTCAACGATGCGAAAGCTGTAACTAGCCACTTAGAACCAGAAACACGCAGGAAAATAGAGAGTTTTAGGAAACGACTTGGAAAATCACATGTAAAGACTGCTGTATAGATGGTGCGCCGTATGATGGGAAACTATCACGTACGGTGTGAACCGGGGGCTGCGACAAGAAGCGACTTCTTCCGTAGAATATCAGTGTAGCATAAGCTACTATTCCAGTTGTGTGGGATATTCTCGTCCGAAACTGCAAAGAAAGTAATTCCTTTGTGGGTTGCATGAGGAAAAGCCTAATCCAATGCTTAGTATCCATAGC
>Ga0074193_1000781_pt1 | contig 47696 bp, 27 predicted proteins | sample EPASupsiteHSE605_FD_64523 | JGI IMG/M metagenome (GOLD analysis project Ga0074193, IMG submission 64523) | Bioremediated contaminated groundwater from EPA Superfund site, New Mexico - Sample HSE6-05 | ecosystem: Environmental > Aquatic > Deep subsurface > Groundwater > Contaminated ...
AATCGAAAATGTCTTCAAGTGCAATTCTACAATTGAAAGATGTGTTTTCGAGACTTATTGATATGAAATTCGATGATGATTTGCGGATGCTATGCTCTTCGGCTCTTTTTGCAATAAATGAACCACGTTTTCAAACTCCAATAATTTCAATAGAGAACCCGCTAATTAGAGCTATTGATTCTATGTGCAAAAGCGATAATTATCGTGTTTATGCTAAAAAGCTTGCTTTACCGTTGGTAACAGGGATATTAGAACCAGTATTCTGTGACCATACATTAGATTTTGCAGAAAGAAGTGTATTGGAGTTATTATCAACATTAGATGATGATACATATATCGATTTGTTAAATTATTTATCTAACCATAATGAATCATTGGTTTCATTAAAACGATCATCTTTCACATTTTCGTTAATCATTGAATCATCTTTTAATAAGAGTGCACTTGTGTCATCCACTGCTATGGCTTTATATCAACAACTTCTAATTGTTTGGTTGAAGGATATTGAAAACAATGAGACATATTGTACTTCAATAGAAATTGAGCATTTCTTCCAAATATCATTAGAGAATAGTTCTAAGTATGTTGATTGGATCATTATGGGGATGATCAATGCCTTATTTTCCAAATTGTTTGATAGAACTTCTCAATATATTAGAATTAAGGGTATATCCAAATTAGTTATGTATGATATCATTGAATTGACAATCTTCGTATTCAAAGATGCTATTCATAGATCTATTAACATTTACAGACTACTTGAGTCATATATTCTATTATTAATTAATGACTTATTCTCTGTTTTTTTAATTATCACATTCTTGCATAATTATGGTGACATGAATCCTGATTTCGCCAGAAAAGTTTTTGTTTCATATATTCAGATGTTGGATAGTATTAATACCATGAACCATTCATTATATTTTTTTAAATCTTTTTTTATAGCTTCTCCAGAACTTTCTTCTGTACTGTTACTGGCAATCGACAAGAATTTTGATTTGATTAAGTATCTAATGGAAACATTAAAGAAGCTATTCAGTGTCCAAATGATTACGAATGTCGAACCTCTATCAATAAAACATTCAAGGATGGGATTTGGTCAGATTATTGTGTCTGGAGATAGTATGTTAAAAACATATCCTCTAGAGATTTCTGCTTGTTTGATCAATACAATTTATATATCAGAGCTCCCCATGGGTGGTTTTATCAATCCTTCACTTGTTTTATTTGAATTTATCATTGCAATATTAAAATATTCTGATATTGGATCGTTTAATATAGGTATGAATACACTATGGAAGTATTTAATGCTTTTACATAGGAGTGAAATTAGAACATCTGTACTTCATAATTTTCATGATTTGCTTTCTTTTCAGAAATTCCTAAAGAACTATTCTGGTTCAAATGTTGACGAAAAGAGGTTTCTTATTAGTGAAAAGAATAATCAATGGGATAGATTTTTAGTTTTACTAGTGCATAATTGCCATTGTTTATGCCAAGGAAACTGGTTGTCTATTATTGAATCTCTCAAAAGCCGATTTGTTCACCTTTTCATTCCTACATTCGCTAATTCGTTCTCTTTGAATGATAAAGAAGAAATACTTCAATCATTATTAGATTCTATTCCCCATGAGATAGGTTTCATAACTGATTTCATTTTTGCTGAAATCAGCTCATTTTTTTCATTATCAATAATCTTAGAAAAATACTTCCAGAACATTTTCAAACAACGAGAACCAACTCTTGACTCCATTAACTTATATGTTTTACTAATGAGTAAATGTTTTTCTGAGTACTCTGATGAGTATCTCCTTAAGACAGCTTTGGGATTATTAAACCCAAAGTCAAATCTTAAAAATGATGATAGAATGCAAATCTTAATGAGCATTCATAATATTTTTTCTCAATCATTGTACAAAATCAAGAAAGGATGGGATTATTTGTTTTTAATACTTTCGCCAGACAACTTTGTTGGAAATGATGAACTCCAAAAAGTCTCATTTCGAATTTTGAGTAATATATGTAATGACCATTTATCCCAACTTGATACCTCTTCTTTGAGATTATGTATTGAAACCATATTTCTATATGTAGATTTGTCTGAGAATATTAATATATCCTTATCATCATTCGATTTGCTTTGGATTATTACCAGATCATTAGAAAACTCGGTTTCTCTATGGTCGGCAGTTTTTACTCATTTTTTGAAGCTACTCCATCATTCAAAATCCCCCATAGCGCTTGGATCTGCCAATTATATATTTAGCTTATTAACAACAGAATTTAAGTCTATTCCATCAGAGGTTCTTTCTGAATTGGTTTCATATCAGATTTTTGAGGCATTGTTAGGATTCGAAGAATCAAATTCTAGTCATTGTGTGATAATTCAAACATTCTTGCAAGAGATTGTTCATTTTATAAGTAACTATTGGATAGAGCTATCTGCTATTGATTCTTTTTTAAATGAATTGGTACCTTTTGTGATATCAAAACATAAATCGTTTTCTTTGTCATGTGATAATATTGAGTCTATCAGCAATGGGCTTGAAACAACGTTTACATTCATGTCTTGTAAAGACATTGATTTAAATTCCCGTAAATTGGTGATTTTAGAGCTCGAATCATTGTGTGATTCATATGTCAGAATCTCTGATCCAAATTCTTTGGTTTTAGCTACTTATGGAAGGGTAGTTGGTAAAATTATTCTGAATGAGAGAGAAAGGTTTATCAAAAATGCAGAGAGCGAATCAGATTGGATTACTCTTTTAACAAAGATTGCGCATGGTTTCAGAAGCACTAAATTTGTTCACTTAACAACCAGTAGAGTTTTTGATGCAATACTTAAGCTTTATCCTATTAATGGCTCAATATTTGTTGATATGATTGTTGGTATAATATTAGAATCATCGGATATTCCATTGATTCTGTATTTGTTTGGGATTTTGGTTAATATTCATAATAGTATTGTTGATTTGGATGAAGTTGTCATGTTTTTGTATTCTATTCTGAAGCTATATAGTAACCCTCAATCCAAAATGCTATTCAGTAATATTTTGATTGACCGACTATTAAATTGTCAATCAAAACATGATACATTATATATTTGTTGTAAATCAATTGTTGTTAATGATGAATTATTGGTAGTTTTGTTTGAAAAACTAAGCAAAGAGAATAAAATTGACATGATAATCTCATACAATTTCCAAATCATATTCAATCTTTGGGAAAGGTACTGTTCACCAAATTCTTCTTCTTACAGTTTGACCCTATATAATGAACTTTTTGATGCATTTATTGAGAGCTTTCGAAGATTTAAGTATAATATTGATGATGAGAAAGAAAGCCTACTTGATGTTATGATTCAACACATTGAGTATCAAACCACAGAAAAAAACTTATCCGTGAAACTATTTCCGACCATAAATTCATTTTTACTTACAGAAAACCAAACAATCCTGGAAAAAATACATATTATTTTCCAAAACATTGCTTCATACATAAGCTTAATCAAGTAGGTACCTATTTCCACAGAATTCTTAAAGCGCCCAAAATTGTAAATAATACCCCAATTACTAAAATCACCCTTGTATTTCTTTGTTCATTGAAAAGACCATCCCTTAATGATTCAAATTTGTCTTGAATCTTGTTGTGAGCTTGGTGAACTTCATTAAGCAATTTGGAAGCAGCTTCTACTTTTTGTACAGCAACATTCGATTCTTCAACTATTTCTCTCAGCATGTTAGACATGGCTACAATCCGATTTTCTGCTGTTACAACTTGGCTACACATTTTTTCACATTCATCATTGTATTTCTCCGAGAGTTGATCAATTTTTCCTTTCATCCATTGTATTTTGGCTGAAGGATCAGGGATATCACTTAATGCCTTGTTCAATTCTAATCTTACTTGCTCTGCTAATGGATCTGATTCTATTTTACTTAATTTAGGAATAGTTGGATATTCAGGTTCATTGGCAATTTGAATTTTGATTCCAGCCATCTTAAAAATTGGCAATTGATCAAAATGTTGCATTTTTGCAGATTTGATAAGTAGTCTCAGGGTTTTTATATCACAAGCTCCAGGATGAATGCCTGAAGCCTGTTGGAATTGCTTAATTGATTCGGAAAATCCATCGAAATCATCCACTGAATCTACTTTAAATCGTTGACTAGATAAAATCTCAAAGACTGATTTCAAGCAGTAATTTAGGACTAAAAAAGGAGATGTAATATTTGAGCAAGATGGCATCTCCTGTCTAAGAATTCCAATTATTGGCGAGTCATTGATAAGTGGATATAGAGCAGAAAAAGAATATTGCCTATCCATCAATATAGCTTCTAAATCATGGTCCATTGTAGAAATACAAAAGAATTTCATTGCAAAAATGACTCGGTTGTATGCTTTGGTTAGAGAAACCTGGAAATCACCAAAAGTACCATAAATCCGGTTAAATCTGCTCTCATACTGCGACAAATCAAGATTTTCATCAAATGAAACAGGAGAAATGTTTTCAATTATACCAATTGTGGACAAAGCTGCAATAATGTTCATTCTATTTTTCACTTGATACCAATTTCCATTGGAAATAGGAATGGCAATATCTTTTGAATCAATTAAATCAAATGTTGGTAAAGACATGTGAATTACTTTTCCTTTGGGTGAGTCGGTAACAATAAGACCGTATTTCCAAAAATCTGGAACTTCCCCGTTAAAAAAAAACGGATATACATAAGATTTGCGGCCGGGCTTTTCAATAAGAACACAAGTCATTGAAAAACCCACATTATCCAAACGGCGCAAAAAAGTGTATTCGGAAAATCCATCAATTTCGATCGGATTAATATCGGCTTGAACTGCATCAGGAAAAAGTTCCAATGAAATATCACATACCTGTTCAGGCAGCAAATAGGTATCACGTCCCTCCATTTTATTTACCCTTATTTTCCCTTCTTGATTACCCTTTAAGAATTACCCATTTACATGACATAAACTGATGACATAACAAGTTCCTCTTTCAGTTGACAAGTTTATTTGTCTAAATTTTGTGTTGGAAACGGTAGTTTTTTAGACTCATTAATTATGGAGATCGGTCTTTTTGGCCAGTTTGAGATTCTTGGGGAGGATCGAATGAATTGTTTTTGTCATTTGGTTTCTGATATTCTTAGTGTATATGATAGTAAAAATGACACAAACCCAAAAATGGTGATTGAGCTGAAGAGTGATACTATAGTGTTAGGCAACCTTGATGATTATACTTTGTCAATCGTTAAGAATGGTGTGGAAATTATATTTAAAGCGGAGAATCAACATCTATATAAAGTGTGGAAAAAAGCACTTGAGGATTATTCATATGTTCATTCTCCAATCTCGATTGAAGATTTTTCTTTTTTGTCTGTAATTGGATGTGGTTTTTATGGTAAAGTTTACCTAGCCCAGAGACATGATGGTGATGAATATTTTGCTATTAAAGCCATTCCAAAAGAAAAGGTAATCGAAGCACAATCGATGAATAATGTATTAGTTGAAAGAGATATATTATGTTCAGTTTCATGTCCATTTATTGTTTCACTCTATTACGCTTTTCAGACATCAAGTACATTTTATCTATGTATGGAGTATATATCTGGTGGAGATCTATTTAATCATATGAAGAATACCGGAAGACTCTCAATTGATGAAGTTAGGTTTTATGCTGCAGAAATTGCCTATGTTATTCACTATCTTCATAAAAATAATATTGTCTACAGAGACTTGAAACCTGAGAATATTCTTATTGATTCTGAAGGTCATATTAAACTTACTGATTTTGGACTTTCCAAAGGTATACCTAACTCACAAACTACTACCTTTTGTGGGACTCTTGATTACATTGCCCCAGAGATCGCAAAAGGTGAGTCTTATGGGTATGAAGTTGACTGGTGGGCATTGGGCATAATGGTATATGAGATGCTCTTTTGTTCGCCTCCTTTTTGTTCCATTAATCATAAGCGTCTTCTTGAGAAAATCATTAAAGAGGATTTGGTTTTTCCAGGAGTAACCGATCAAGAAATCATAACATTTATTCGAGGACTACTTCAAAAAGACCCTCAACAGCGTTTTGGCTACGAGGAAGTCATTGGTCATCCATTTATGCGCAGTGTAAATGCTCAAGATGTTGAAGCTAGGCGACTTATTCCTCCATATATTCCATCAGAAAAAAGTGAGTTTCAAGTTAGTTGTGAATATGAAGGTGAAAATGATGGAGGAGAAATTGTTCTTGAGCATCATCGTTCATATGTTAATGATTTAACCGTGATGGGGTTCTCATATGATTGGCTGAAAGAAACGCTCAATTTAACACAATAATAAAGATTTGTTTTTCATTTTTAATGACATTTATGGGATTATTGGTGTTCTTTGTAGATAAGATCATCCTTATTACAGATGTATGAAAAAAAGAACTGGATTCTATATGTTTGAACTTGACCAAATGAATTGTTATTCAAAATGTTAATTGGGATCCTGGATGAGAATATTCCAGTATGAGAGATGAAGCAGTCAGAGATAAAAACAGGACTAGATAAAGAACTAAAAAAATACCCTCATTTTGATCAAATATGCAATTCTTGATGGAATAATAACCCTTACTTCCTTGGAAAAATACAACTTCATGTTGATTACGATTATTGATAATGTTTAAATATGACATGCTACATTGGTTTTCATAAAAATTAATTGAATTTATACGTGGCTTGATTATTTGAAAAGGTAGAATAAGTGCAAACAAAAGGGATGGAAGACCATGAATCGATGGAACATCCACTATGGGCATTATTCATTGAAACATTTGATTTAACGATTTGTTGAGAACCAAATGCAGTACATACTGAAGACAGTCCTTCAAAATTTGGGGAACACTTAGTCATTGATAAATATTAAATTATTATTCTTGTTCTTGCCCATATACCTGCAAAGTGGCCAATCTCCCCTGAATATTTATTTGTACAAATCATTCTCATTGATGATGGATCGGAATCAAAGAAAATGGCTCCTCCATAACGGGAACAGGTACAATTTAAAAAACATTGAATAAGATATATTCAATGATAGGTTTTTTCTTTGAATCATAATTACCCCTCCATATTTATATTAATTCAAGGAGAATCTTGAGAAAAAACAATTTGAAATATCAACATATTCATCATAATATGACCAACCAGATTCTATTGTCTCATTATCACACTCATTATTACTGGAACATATCCCATTGCTGTTATAACAAAACCCAACTAGTATTGATTGGTTGGAATTAATCGATTCAGATTTGGGTTTTTTGATTCTCATTAATAGAAATATCTATGCAATCACAATAAGATATTTCAGTGAGTTCTTAATGATGATATAATTATGGTGTAACATGAAGAAAAATGAAGTGAAAAAACATTGTCAGAATCATTCTGATATCGTTACCAAAAATCAACAAAACTGTTTGCATTTTTGTACAGTTTGAGTTAATTTGTTGAAAATTATAACAATAATAACTTTTAACGAAATTTCTACTCTTAGTCGACATATGGAAAGGAAACCATGATTGGATTTCTCTAACTGGTTTTATTTCAATGAACTCTAAGACCCACTTATTGATTTTTTGCTTTAATACTTTTTATTCTTTGTAGCTTCTTCAGAACATGAATCTGATTCAATGGACTCCTATACAAAGTTTTCGGTGAAAGCTTACATTTTAACCTAATGAAACATTGAGAAATCTGAGAGTTGACCATATTTTAGGATCATCATTATAATAAGTACTATTTTTGTCTTTGTTCACATTATTAATACAATGAATCAGTAAAAGATTCACTAATTGACACCAATAATTCTCGATCAACATCTCATTGGAATAACGGTAGGAACTTCCAACGCCCTCTTATGCTGTTGTAGCAGCTTTTCCAATGATGATCAATTTTTTGAAGAAAATGGAGAATTGAAAGCATTCATTAAAAAACTAAGAAATAATCATTAGACTTGTTGAAAAAAGAATATTCCACTTTCTGTCCGCGCCCTTTCTCTTCCAGGAAATGAAAATAGTCGTTGAAAAAGCACAATTAGGAGAAGAACAATTTTATTAAGGAAGGAAAGCCAAATCAAGACTAACTGCAAGTCTACCCAGTTTACTGTTGTGATTACAATGATGTAAAAACTGTATTATTTCTTTCAAAAACTGATTTCGGTTTTTTTGAAATTCAAATATTGTGATTATTTCGGATTCAATTCATCACATCATAATCGTCACTTTTACATGTCTGACACTGAATATGCTATTAACACCATTGTTGATCAATGGGCTACCCTTATATTAGCTCGGTATTATCAATGCTCTGGATATCACATATCTGAGCTGCAGGCAAAAGTTGCACAGCTTTCAACTGAAAACCGGAAAAACAAGGGGCTGAAGTTACCTATTGATCCTGCCTATAATTTATGCTCTAAAACTGATCCAGAAAAGCTTCAAATAATGATTGATGCTGCCCAGGAAGCATTGTCATCTTTTTCATCTCACGCATCCTTCCCGAAAGTTTTTACAATGATGATTACTTTGGCCCATGGAATATTTATGATTAATTTGAGTATGGATGGTGGATCTCAAAAGCAAAAATCCTTGCATACTGAAGCTATTACCAACGAAGAAATATTAACAGATTCCCAGTCACTATTATGCAATGTATTTCAGTATTTATCTACCATTTTGGACAACGCATCACAAATTTGTTATGCATCTTTTGATAGTATTGACGTTTCTGTGGTGAGCATCATATTTCATTTCATGAATCATGACCAGCCCAATGCTGTTAGGGCTTCTGCAGGGAAAATTTTGTCTGAATTATCATCATCTGCACAACATTCAAGAGCGATATGTGATCTATTTTGGAAACAGTTTGGTTTATGTAAGAAAGATGATGATTTTCGTAATTTTGCTTCATGGATTGATGGTGTTGAGCTAATTCAACTCTCGATAAATACGCCTCAGTTATCAGAGCTTTCTCTCCAGTTTCTGAATAACTTTGTGGTCAACTCGAAAAAAATTGAAAGAGGTGTTTTAAGAATGAAATTTTTAGATGCCTTATTGGCAATTTTGGAAAGATTGTCCAAAAGCCCAATGGCATCTAGCAACACAGAGTTTAATAGGTTGCTTGGAGAAATTTGGGGTATTGCAGTTAAATGGTCTTCAAAATCTAAGCATACTTCATTCTGTTATACCTTTTTATGTCACTTATTAAAGGTTGCCCTCCCTCAGTTTTTCTTAAACGAACATGGACCTAAATTTGGAGAAATGCTTTCAAAATATGCAAAGGGAGGCGATATTGAAATGCTTAACTTATTAGTTGAATATATTCGGATCTCGCCCAAAGAATACACAAGTGCAAGAGTTGATGAATTTATTAAACTTGTTGAAACACAAGTAATCCCAATATTAATTTCTGGAAATGATAAAAAGAAGAGCTTAAGGTTTAAAGAGAATGACCAAATTGAAGCAACAACAAAGATTTTTGTAGAAATAGGTGTCCAACAGATTTCTGTCATTTCTGATAATGCAAGAGTTGTTTTGGCAGCCGAAAAACCAAACGAAGATCATAAAAGAGTCAGACTAGTTTTTATGGATGTGTTGGCTAGATTATGTGAAAGAGTTCCTGAAAATATTGTGTTACATAATACTCAATTGTTCCCATTTTTCGAGCAAATACTCTTAAAGTCTTCTTTGGGATTACCAGAGGAACTTCAGTTTGCAATTGGGACTTTTCCTTTAATACATTCCTCCAATGAAACAAAATTAGTTCAGATTTCTCAAGTTCTCTATGACCTATCACTGAGTTCAAATGAAAATGCATTCTCGTCTCTTAAAGGCTTTATTTCTAATCTTGTAAATCTTAACTCAAATGCAAGACTCCCTCTGACATATATCGAAAAGCTCATGGAAGGTATTAATGATCTTCCTAAAGAAGACATTGTTAAAAGGTTAGGTTTGATTAAGGGAATATCTCAATCATTATCAGAATCTCTAGAAAAACAATCTGGTAATTTCCGATTTGTGACTAATGGTACATCATCAATGACTGCTCAAGACTGGATTACTTTCAGAACAAAGCTTGACAAAGTAATGATTTGCCTTTTGTTAGATTGCCAATCCGAAATAAGCAAAATGGCCGAAGAGTTAATGATTGTTTTCCAGAATAATTCCATTAAGGAAATGGACCGAACATGTTCGCAGTCTTCATATTTTATATCAAATTGGCATCAAGAAATACCCGAAAAGCTTGATTTCTTGACATCAACAGAGATATTAATATCTAAGAATATTTCTCACTCTCAGTTATTATATGAATCTGTTTTAGAATATTGGAGAACCCATAGAAAACAAATCAATCCACAAACAGGGTCAAGAATGCTATTATTCATTTCCACTATTGCTAGACCCAGGACTGATGGAAAAAATACTTTGAAGCCATTTTTCGAAGAATTCTTTTGTTATTCCAAAGAAAATCCCTCGTCTTCTGATGTTCCAAAGGCTATCTCATGCCTAAATACATCTTTGTGGGTTTTATTCATAAACGAGCTCAATCAATGGATGGGAACAACTGGAGTAGCTCCTGCTTCATTTTGGGCACAAAATGTCGTTTTTTATTCTACTCTAAGTCAGAGAACAGAATTTTCGTTACAAATTGAAGAACAAGCAAAGCTCTCAGAACAATATGAAAGATTTCTGATCAGTTTTTGGAAAGGAGCTCCAAAAGTTTCTATGACTCCAGATAGTTTGAGTTTAGTTGAAAAATGTATGAAGATCCTTCATATATATGTTGAGAAATCTTCTCAGAAACTCACTCATATAGTTGAATCCTCTCCAGAAAGTGTTCAAGCATTTGTTGATTCGATACTCTCTCTTTTAAATGTTTCATTTTCTAGTTCGTTCCCAACAACATATGTTGAAACATTTCTCGTATCTCTTAAAACCGTATTGACACATATTCAGTTCACATCCATTGAAATGTATACAGAGTTTTCAATCTGGCTCTCCAAAATTGCACAGTTTTATGAATCGAATGAGCAAGTACAGATGATTACTACACAGTTACTTACAACTATTCTAGAAAAGAATCCCATGTTATTGCGTATATTTTTCCAATTAACGTTCTCAAGTTTCGGGCTTTTGGGATCTCATTATATTTTAGCAATTGCCAATACATATCAAAGTCAGAATAATTTTGTCTCGGAGTATCCTCAAGCATCTGCAACCGTACTATGTACAATTTTGTATCATATAGAAAACAGTTTGTTGGTTTGTAGGCAAGCAGTCCTGAAATTGATGTGTTTGTCTTTAGAAATTGTTGGTGGTTCAAATGAGGCATTAACGATGCCAATAACATCAGAGACACCAGCTGGTTTTGTTTCTCAAGCAAAAACATTTATTTCTTACATATCGAAAAGTTTGAATAATGAATTGGCTTTTGCCATATTCAAAATTTTTTCTGAAGATTTGTTACTTATTAAAGAATCACAAAATCAAGTATTAATTTCCCTCATTAATTTAATCCCTATCATGATAAGGGGGGCAAAACTTTCGGAAATAATTAATATGCTCCTCAAATTAACAACAAAATCTAGAATATCCGAAGCAGATATTGCCAAATCTGTTCATTCACTATGGTCATACTTCTTTGTATCATTTAAAGAAGTTTTCGGATCACAAATCGATGAATTGATTCAAATAGTATTTGAATATGGGATATGCCAGGATTCCCTCAAATCTCAAGAATCAATAGTTTCAGTTTTAGTATTAGTAGATGCTTTTGAAGAGTTCCCTGAAAAAGTATCTACATTTTTGATTCCATTTTTATGCAAATACCAGCGTGTTATTCCTGAAGATCTCAACGAGTTTACATCATTTTTAATGAAAGCTAATATTAGATTCGATATTACAAAGGAAGAAATTATTGCATATAATTCTCTAAGTCAAATCTTATTCTTAGTTAAAGATCAACAGCAATTCAAAGATTTGTTTATGCCTTCTTTAGCCCCACTTGCATATTACTCAACAATGATGTATCACATAGAATTGTTTGATATTGGACCTTTCCATCCTCTATTAGATTCATTATTAGATGCTGCATTGTTCAGACTTGTTGATAGTAATTCAAAATTCTCATCTAATTTGCATACTCTTCAGTTTTCTAATTTAATAAAAAGAGCGACCTCATTAGAACCCCAATATCAAATAGTGACAACAATGCCAGCCAAACAAATGTTATGCTATGATAGAGAAGCAATTAGATCTCTTACTACCCTTTTATGCCAATCGGATCCTGATTTCAAATTCAAATTCTTTGAATTGGTTTTAGCCAATGCATTTCAAGTTGAGAATTGTGAAAGATCCATGGAGCCATTCATTATTATGATGGCATTAGATGATATGCTTAATACCAAAATTGTTTTCAAGCTGCTATTGTTAACACTGTTTGCCTTTAATACTGGTCGAACAGAGCTCGTTGACTCTCTTATCGATAATATTCACCAAAGACTGATGTCACAATCAATAGATGAAGCTACTTTTGAAGAAGAAGCACTTCCTGTCCTCATTGTATTTATTTTATCGTTATCTCTTGAATTCAAGAGATCGTTTTCTATACATTTAATGAGAATTATTGCTGATATATGCTCAAAGATATGTCAGATGAATTGCTCAAAAACTATAGCCAAAGGTTTAATTGACTTTATGAAAGTATTTAATGGAGATCAATATATTGCATCACTTTTCCGCCGGTTTGTTGAGGATGTTCAGACATTCTCTGATTCGAGTATTACTGATATTATCCGCGCTTTATTTGAACTCTCCAAGTTAATAGGTGTTGTTACCTCATCATTCAATTGGTGTTTCTTGTTTGCTCTTCTTATTGACTCGACAAGATATCATCTCGGAAGTATCTGTCAACGTCCCCAACCCCAAACGATTGTTTTTGAAGGGCTTGATATGACAACAATACAATCATTTGTATCATTTTTAGTTGAGAATTTCACCCAAGATCACCACAAGCAATTTATTGTAACTTACTTATGTGCTTTGTTTAAGAATTTCCATACAACAGATTTATACCTCGATACTGTTGCAATGCAAATCATGAATCACTATTTAAGAACAGCTTCTGTTCAACTTCTGCCGACAACAACAGACAGTCTTTTAAGACTGCTCTTCCTGGTTTCACTAACAAGTGATATAAAGGGCAGAGAAGCTGCATCAAGTGCCCTTTCATTCTTAATTTCTAATCTCACATACAAAGCAGATCAAACATCAATGAGCTTGCCTTTGATACAGCCTAAATTCATTCTTGTTAAGCGGAAACCAATTGGACATTATTTAGCACATGATAGACAAGTAGTTGATCCAAACCAAATTCCCAATTTCTCTTTGTTTTCTTTCAGCGGAATGGAAATGGCTGCTATCATCGACACATTATGGCAGTTTATTACGTCCAAAATATCTCCAAACGGAGAAAAGTTCAGGATGCCTGACTTTTCTGTTAAAGAAAATGGGACTATAGAAGAATAAATAATTGCCAATTATTTTCTTTTGAATTTTCTATTAAAGCGATTATTTTTCCATCAATTATTCAACAATAATTTTCAAAGTGATTTATGAAATATTGATGTTTCTTTAGAATTTTTTTACAGTTTAATATATATGTATCAAATGAAAAATATAAGTATAATTTCTCCCAACAAAGTCGGACCATATTATCTCCATAATGTAATTGGCGAGGGAGCCTATTCTGTTGTGAGGTTAGCTATTCATGAGGTAACCAAACAAAAGTATGCATGCAAAATCGTCCCCAAGCGCCGACTTGATAAAGAATATTCTGAAGAGATGTTTAAAAGGGAAGTTAGAATTTTAATGCTAATGAGACACCCAAATATTGCATTTTTTCACGAATTTCACCAGGATACTCTAAATTTTTATATAACCTTAGAACTGGTAGTATGCGGATCGCTTTATGATATGATTTTGCGAAAAGGAAAACTCGGGGAGGCTATGGCAAAGCATGTTTTTCGGCAGATTATTGAAGCTGTTCACTATTTGCACACTAATAATGTCGCCCACCGAGATATTAAGCTTGAAAATATTCTTATTAGCGATTCTTATAAGGTTAAACTAATAGATTTCGGTCTTTCACAGTTTTTTTCAGAGAATCACTTGATGATGACTCCTTGTGGTTCTCCATCATACGTTTCGCCTGAGATAGCTGAAAATTTACCATACGATGGACTGAAAAGCGATGTATGGAGCTGTGGAGTGGTTTTGTATTTCTTGGTTTATGGGGTAAGCCCATGGACCTCACAGAAAACTTCAATTATCCTCTCACAGATAAGGAATGCGGAATATTTCACCCCACCAACAGTTTCTAAAGAGTGCACAGATCTAATCCATATGATGATGTGTAAAGATACTTCAAGGAGGATTAGTGTCAGTGAGATCCTCAACTCTAATTGGCTCAAACAACAATACATGCAAGAAATAATTGAAGAGATATCTCAAGTTGTTGATGTTAGCAAAAGCCAGGAGGATTGGAGAGAAATGTTCATTAACCGATTCCAAGAAATTCCGATTCCAATGTCGCAGTGTGATGATAGTGATCTCCCAAATGCAAAGAGATTATTAGCAATTGCACATAGAACACGGCACCGACTCAGGAGGAGGTCAATTATAATTGGAGAAGGAAATACCAGTTCTAAAATCACGACATCAATGAGAATAGCCATTTCTACTTTCAACGAGTATTTTCCAATGCTGGAGGGATATACTAATGGATGATCAGGTTTTATCCTCATTAGTACTGTGTTTAAATTCTCTTACAGCTTCAAAAGAGTGTTTTATTAATCTAAAAAGCCAAGAATTTTGCTCTAGCATTGTTTTTTACTATAATACTCTGTTCAATGATGAAGAAATGGTTCATAATATTGAAATGCTAATAATTCGAATGAAAAAGAATGTTTATGAGTATGCAAATATTGAAATAGATGTTGAAAAGTTAAAAGAAGGGGATTTAAATCAAAAAGAGTATCTTTTGCAGTTACTATTTGTTTATGGAATGAATTCGCTTAAAAAAAATGAATTTATTCGAAGAATAGGTGATTTATCCTCAAAACAGCAGGATTTATTATACTCTTTACTTCAAAAACTCTCATGTTACAATTGTCAGATTAGTTTTTCGCTTCAATGGTTGGAATCAATGCCAATATCGGGGATACCATTTGATTTTTGCTTTAATATAGGATCAGAAACACGATATTGTTATAAGATCATGGCTTCGGTTTTGTCGAAGAAAGTAAGGGAGCTCATATCCACAGATCCATGTTCAAGAGTTTTTTCTCTATTACCTACTACCAACATTGAATCTTTTGATCAAGTTCTTGGTCTTTTAAGTGGGAAGAACATATCAATTACTCTTCAGAACTGGAAATACTTCTATTCAATTGGTATGCAATTGGGTATTGACTCTATTATTGATAGCTCAATGAAAATAGGAAGGACTATTCTAACACCACCATTAGTTATATATGGAATTATTCAAGAAACATCAGATGAGAATGAAACGGAAATATATTATCAATATGCCGCAGAAAATATATGGGATGTATTACAAACAGACCAGTTTAAAAAAATGATTACACCAGGTCCATTTCTAAGAATTTTGGCCCACCCTTCATTAGGAGAATACAATCACTCATGCTTATTTAAAATTTTAGTTGGCCTGTTTGAGCAACAATGTGATGAAATCTCAAATATGTTAGAGTATGTGGACCCATCGAGATTATCCCAGAATGACTTTAAAAAATATATGTCTATATTCCCTTTGAAAATTATCAGCAATGATCTTTGGAAAGTCTTTATTGATAGGATTTCTACATTCACTAATAGTTTCAAAAGTTTTTCTTATGATCCTCACAACCAATTCAATGGTATCATGCATTATCTTAATCCCCCAAAAGGAAATGCTGCATTGAGCCATGAGATCGAATTGTTTGCTGATTGTGAGAATGATAAATGCTGGATCCTTCTTGAGTACTCTGGTTCGAATATGAATTCTCCATGGCATGGTAAATCCGAAAATGATTCTGCCATTACTTTTAATTTTCTCGAGAAAAAAGTTGGAATTACCGGATATTTAATTAGAACAAGTTCGCCTGGAAAAAAGAGATTTCCAAAAGCGTGGATTGTGTATGGATCTGATGATGAAAAGACATGGTATATACTTGATAAACAAAAAGATGCTCCTCTGAATGATAAATATCAAGTCGGAGTGTTTTCTACCAATCCCCAAAGAGAATATAGACTTATCAGGTTTCAATTCACTGAGAATTGGGCTTCAAATAGAGGGTTTCCATTTGTTGGTATTTCATGTATTGAACTCTTTGGGGATCTTTTTCGAAAAGATGAAGGACAAATTAAAAACAAAATCATTGGATTAGCTAATGAGTATCAGTGATTTTCTGAAATTTGGTCAATCGATGCGATAAAAGTAATTAGAGCAAAGTCTAATGGCTGAGATATTTTAATAGTACCAATTTTTGCGAAGAATCTCTTGAGAGAATATGCATTTGAAATCTCAGACAATGATAGGGCTCCACAGAATAAGGAAAAGAATTCATCAAAAGCCAAATTAGCTTTATGATCTGGAGATAAATCTTCGACAACGCTGTTCAATTCATGGGTTGCCATGAATATAGAATATATTATATCATCAGGGTTACATAGAAATTCTAGATGCTTAATATAGCTATTGAAATCTTTGAATTTTTTCGATTTCGAAAAAATGTGGTCAAAACTCTTATCAAGCAAGTGTTCTGGTAATATCTTTTTATCTATTTGCAAAGATCTTGGTGTATGTTTCTTAAATGAATCCATTTTCTTCTGAAAACCAAACACCTCATCAATTGATGAATCCAGAGCCCTATTATTTATATAGTATATATCAAACACTGCCCTTTGTATGGCACACTTAAGGGATATTTTAAAAACATCATTATTGAGAGAAAACAATGAAACAAACTTATTGTTCAAATCAATCATTTTCTCTTGGAACTCTTGAGAAGTAATGCTATTTGCAACATCATGAAAATGCTGCATATAGTTGTATTGTATAGAATACTCTAAAAAATTTCGATCAAAGATTGTATATGGAGTAATTCCGAGATTATCATTAGCGCACATTGCAGGAGCCTCCATGTCTTCTAACAGAGATCCAATTGTTGGAGGTGTCATTGTTAGATACCTTCCTCTCAATGTATTAATCTGGTGTGACAAAGATGATATATAAAAATGCCTTTTTTTGAAATCAGGGTCACTTTCAAGAGAAAAAAGAACATCTTTTGCAAATTGGGATGAATTGACTCTAGCTGGCATCTTACAAGCCATTAGCGAAGACACAAAATCAGCAAGTTCTTTGGCATCCCTAGCCTTATTTTCGTAAAATAACGCGACTTCTTCAGATTGAATTCGTTGGAATTTTGATCTTTTATAAAACAAGTAAAAATATTGTGGTCTCATATATTGTTTGTCCGGAATTGAGTTCAAATCATAATTTTTTTCGAGTTTAATATATCTATCTTGCGTTTTTTTATATTTTTGTTCCAAATGTAACAAAGAATCAAAACCTTGTTTCATGTCAGCAAGAATAGAATCAAAATCCATCATTAATTTAGATGGTTGATCAATGAGAGTAACATAATTCACTAATTTGGAAGTTAATGGTGGAATAGGATAAAGAAGAAAATTCATTAATTATTTATTGCGACCAAAGCTTGATGAGCTCCAAAATGATCTCTGTAGACGCTATCATTTGAGAAAGCGCAACACATTCAACTTTAGAGTGTATGGAGAAGCATCCATTAAATATATTCATTGTAGGAATGCCATTTTCAGATAGCTCAGCACCATCAAATCCTCCCCTAATGAGTGGGGTTTCGATACAATTAATTACATTCATGAAAGCTTGTTTTGTTTTCTCAAATGCTTCTGGCTGCTTAGAGAGAGCCTCGTGAAGGTTATGATACTGCTTATTGATACTAAATGTTACTTTTCCGCCAGGGAAAATTGCTTCAACAGCTCCACCTATTGCTTTCAATCTTTCTATTCTCTCATTAATTTTTGGCATGTCAAAGTCCCTAATATTAATCGAAATGGTTGCCTTTTCGGCAGATCCTTCAATATTACTCACATAAAAGTATCCATATCTTTCATCGGTTGCTTCTGGAGACTCATTTCTTGGGAGCATCGAAACAAACGTCGATGCCATAACAACAGCATTAATTAGCTTTCCTCTGGCATAGCCAGGATGAACAACAAACCCATTGAACTCAATTTTTGCCTTGTAGGCATTAAAACACTCGGTGTTGCATTCTGGAGCCTCGCATCCATCAATGCAGTATCCAATTTTGGAATTGATCTTATCATAAGACAGGTGATGCATTCCTGTTCCAACTTCTTCATCTGTGTTAAATATAACCTCAATTGGGCCGTGATCGACTTTTTCCTTTAAAATAAACTCAATTGCAGTCATTATAGCAGCCACTCCGGCTTTATCATCACCACCAAGTAATGTCTTCCCATCAGTATGTATGATAGTATCACCAATTGCATTTAAAAGCTGTGGATGAGTCGAAGGACTGATTGTTAACCCATCAGCTAAAACGATTGTTTCACCATTATAATTATAATGCAATTGAGGGCTAACATTTTTCCCACTAACACTATCAGATGTATCAACATGAGCACCAAAAAGGATCGACTCTTTATCTTCAAATCCTTTTGTAGCAGGAATTTTTGCAATCACAAAACCATATTCATCCAGTGTTACATCATTGATACCGAGACCTAACAATTCTGCCTGGAGAAGACGACATAAATCCAACTGGCAAATTGTGGTGGGCTTTAATATACCAGCTTGTTGCGAGTCGCTAGTTGTTTCAATTTTAACGTACCTAATGAACTTTTCTAACAATGGATCCTTAATTCGAGAGTTTTCCAATCTGGAACAAATCGAGTCTTTCGTAAACATTTGGCAAAAGTGGAGAAAAACACAGAAGTATTTAATAAGATGGATTGAACATGGGAATGTGAAAGTGTTACGAAAAGGATGTTTATTTGATTATTTTCATTTTTGATTATGGTAAAGCTGGTTAATAATATCAACAAATAAAAAATCGAAGATTTACAGTGGTTGGACTCCCAAAATTTGTGAGTTCTGGGGATGAATTTTTGGATTTCTCCTTTAAAAATAGGTAAAAAATAAACAACAAGAAGCTCAAATTTAATAGGATTCAAAAATAATAGATTTTATGATGGATATAGAGAGCTTTCCAAAAAAACTTCAGAGCAATAATTTTGTCAGTGATATGCTCCATTTAATTTTTGAATTGTCCCTATATTAACATCCCCATTAAAAGAAGCCCAAGAACAAATTTTTATAACTTTGTATAATGAAATCATAAGAGTTAACTTAAGTAATCATTAGAATACTAACTGGGTATAAGAATGAGAAAATCACATTGATCTCTTTCTTTTTTGCATGATTCATTGTGAATATGCATTCAATATATGATCTATAAGGGGTTTCTTTTATAGTTTGATCATGAGTTCTTTCTAAAGTCATTTCATTAGAGATTGAATTTGTTTTACCCAAAGTAGAGTCTATTGATCTGATTGGAGATTCCACAATTGTTTTTGGTGGAACAAGTGGTAAATCAGCATTACAATAGTAAGAATTGAAGAATTGCACTTGATATGTAATGGTTTCTTTTAATGAATTATTTGTTGATGTTGAAACCAATAAATTTGAAGAGAATAATGGTAATGAATGATCAATAAATGAATGAAAAACTTCGAGGGGACCTGAATTAACAAAGAATAGATAGTTATGATTTTTCTTGAAAATGCAATACATCATGTTTTTTAATTTATCTCCTGCGACATATACAATTCCATATTGAAATGGGCTGTTGTTATTAACAATGTTTGCATATGAAAAAACAATATTCCCTGAGTAAGAATATAAATATATGCAAATGCTATCAGATACATTGTTGTTTGAGAAAGTGCAGTGAGAACTTGAAAGCATTGATGGGGAATCAATACATATTCCAGAACTCATTCCAGCATGATTCATTGAGCTATTGGTGCAATCAACTCTCTGGTCTCCTGATTTTAAGTAAATTGGATAATTACCTTCTGCAAATTGAGAACAATATGATAAAGACAGAAACTTGACTTGATTGAATTGATTTGTACAAAGCCATGCAAAATGATGACTTGATGCAAAACAACGATTCGAACAAATCATTCTGATATCCGAAGTGATTGAAGTAAAATATATTGCACCTCCATTATTCGAAAAACAAGAATAGAACATCGAGAAAGAAATATTCATTGAGAAAGATCCACCACTCACATAAATTACACCACCATAACCATTATATTGGGATGATCTTGTAAAAAAACAATCCGAAACGTTGATGTTAGCATCAACATAAGACCTTCCTTGAGCTAAATTCTCATTAAGACACCCCAAACAAACCCCAAATAAAGAACTTGTGTTATTGAACCAAAGAATTGTCCCTGTTTGAGTGAATATATTAATTTTTTCAAATAGGCAGAATAAGCAAATGAATAAAACTATAAAAATCTTATAAAATGGTTTAGGGATTAATGCAGTTGTTTGTGTGTTAATAGTTTTATTTGAATTTTTTTTGTTAGTGTCTCCTTTTTCACAAAAATATGATGAGTCAATGTGATAAAACCTATTTCCAAATAAAAAAGAAATGTTTTTGATTCCCCATATTTGAATAAAAGCTATTCTTCTTATAATTCTTAGTTTGTATTTAATGAAGAAGGCTCTAATATCATTCATGAAGTTTAGGATATTATTTGCAGAATTATTGAAATTCTTGAGTATTAACATAAGATAGATGACAACAGAGTCCAATATGTTGAGTTTTAATACTTGGTAATATGATGAATGGTTTGATAACATTTGAGTTGAAAAAATATTGAAAAGAAAAGAGTTAAAATTAGGGAAAAAACGTACTGACAAATTATGAATATTCATTCAGCATCATAAAAATAATAAAAAACCATATTTGAATCAATAATTATGCCCAGATACATGTTAGAATTATGAATTTTGACACTTCTTGTGATAAAAACTCGCTTTCAAGTCTATTTATGAATACTATAGACTTTATTTCATCTTATTTATTTTTAAAATGTGTGCCTAAAAACACCCCTTGGGAAATGACAATAAATGATACATTTCAAAAGTTTTACCCAATAAATCTCATTTGGGAAAATCCCCAATAGAACAAACTTGAATTCAATAAAAACTCCTAATAAATATTTCTGTTGGTATTGAAAATATTGACAACACATAAAATAATTGAAAATGATAATCAAAAAGTCGAAAAACGGGTTCAATGGTTCTCTTTTGTGATAATTAGTTCAAGAATATTGTGATATATTTTGGTACAACAACAATACATCAAGGATTGTCAAAGATTGTTTTCAATTTGATCAAAAGTGCCAAATAATTCATGAAAAATCTTCAAAATCTAGAGGAGTTTTGCACACCTCTGGTTAAAATACAGTCACTTCTTGCGGATATTCAGGAAAATGAGTATGATTTTTATTTATCTGAGATAGAGAAATGCCCACAAATATCAGAAGAAGTGTTATTTCAAGAATTACTTTATGTAGTCCCATTAAGACCAGTACAACTAAATTTGTATGTCAGGTTAGTTCGTGATTTGTCGAAAGAGCAGTCTCGTTATAATGGTTTTGGTAATCGACTTCTAAGTTTTGTGATTAATAATGTGAATTTCATTCATTTTCTGAAGAAGAATCTATCATCATATATTTTCATTCGAGTATGCTATAATGAAGGAATATTTCCAATTCAAATCATCCAAGAGAGGATTAATGAGTATATTCACAATCCACAGTCGTTTCTGATAAATTATCCTTTGATTATTATTGCTTTTCTTGATATTTTTAAAACAGAGATATTCATTAATATTGATCAAAGTGTTTGGAGTAGAAAGTCATATTTATTCCATAATGAGAGCCGAATAATCACTGCTATACAATACGACGATATTCAAACTGTTAGGGAGTTGATGTCTCACCCAAGTTTTAACAAAGACATGAGTCTTCCTGGAAATATATTATCAATGTATCCACTATTAAGAAAAGAACTATCTTTGATCCAATTGGCTGCTTTTTATGGATCTGGATCTGTTTTTAAAAATCTATTGATTGAAGGTCATAACATTATTGGTATTGCAAAATATGCAATATTCGGAGGGAATCTTGATATTCTACATATTGTATTCCAGAATAATGAAATTCGTGAAGGATCATATAAGTACGCTGTTAAATATCATCGAAATGATGTATTTAGGTGGTTATTAATGAACCAAAGCAAAGGAACTCTTCCTGGATTATTGATTGAATCATTGTTAGATACTGCCATCAAATCGAATTCTATTCGTATTATTACTAGAATTTTTGAAAGTTGTGATTTGAACACATTTTTGAATCACAACCCTCTACATTTATCATGTATGTATGATTTTTTAGGACTCACAGCAATATTTTGTAAGTTTCTTCCAATGTGTAATGAAAAGGATGAAAATGGATTCTACCCCATTCATGTTGCTGCCAAAAACAATCGCAAATCAATCATCAAGATTTTGCTCAAAGTATTCCCTGATTCAGGATATAAATTATCAAAATCGAAAACAGATGCATTTTTAGAAGCTCTCTATGAATGGAATATGGGTATTTGTTCTCTTCTCGATAGTTATGGTCTATTCGATATGTTTTTACTTATTGACTCTAAGAATTTTTATAGAATTAGGTCAAAATTGGATGATGAAAATGATTTCCGAGTAGTTGTTGATTTTAATTATAACTACAGTATTGATCAAATAGGTCAATTGAGGTATAATTTTCCCAATCTTATTGGTTTGAAAAATTTGATCGATTTGGAAAAGCCTCAAATTCCGGAATACTGTCAGGTATTCAGAGTATTAAAGGGATTGAAGGGATTTAACATAAATGCTCTGAATAATGAAGGTAATTCAATTATTACATTACTATCATTTAGGATCGGGGCAGATAAAGTATTAGAAGTTTTGTGTTCTGATCCTAATCTTGATCCTATGATAACAAATGCATACTCAAATAACATTTTTATGGTTTTATTGAACATTGTCAATGCTTCACTTATTCCACAGATTGTTAACAATAATAAACATATTGTTTTATCAACTACAGAGATTTACAGAATCCATCAATTTATGGTATTTTTAATTACAATTGATAATAGTAGTCTCTTTCTCTCTTTGCTTAACATGCATTTTGTAGATGCGAACTTCATTATTGAAAATGGTGACTCTTTTTTGCATATTGCAGTTAAGGAGAAGAGACTTGAAATTGTTAAAGGTTTGTTGAATCATCCATCATGTGATCCAAAAATACCAAATAAAGAAGGATTAACCCCATTCCAGTTAGCAGGTGATAGTGATGCCGAAATTTTCTCACAATTCTTAGGTATGGATAAGCTCAAAAATGAAAAGATGAACAAGTCTATTAATAACAAACTCATTTATTTTAAGTATCTTAAGAATTGCAAATAAGAGGAAGATTATGATAACATTCTCAGGAATTATCAATGAAACATTAACAAAGCAATGAGATTTGTATCTTGTTCACATCATTTAAATTCAATTTCAATACCTTATAACATATTTCTCACAATGAGTTAATGGGATTTACTAAATATATGAACAGTATATACTTAATATTATTGAAAAAGATGCAATTGCTTTTTGATACCAAATCTCACACCTCCTGAACCTCAATCGTATCAAATCAACAGTCAGCAACTCTCCAACTAAGATATCACCAACCCCAGTAATCATTGCAAGACCCTGCTGTGCTTGAAGTGTTACTACTATTGTATAGATTCCTGGGATGACTGGCGGGGGACAATCATATGGCTTCGGCGGATCTGGATGAATGCATGAGAAGCATGGACAGTTTGGAGACTCTTTGGTTCGACAAAACACAGAGACTTTAACCATTTTCTCTGTAACTTTTTCTAAATATGAAGGGTATCAAGTACATTGGACACTATTCTCCCAAAAACGCAAAGCCAATGATTGGAATGGTTGTTTCAAGTATCTTTTGCTGTCCTTCTTTGGTAAACACTGGTATTTGCCTAGAAAATGTGTCCTCTGTCCAATAGCTCATTCTGTTAAATCCTGATCTTGGATATAGCACGAGTTGAAGAATTTTTCATTGCCTTTTCTCAGCAGATTCTCGTTTTTCCCATGAAATTATACTTCAATGATATTATATGATAATATATTATTCCCTGAGTAAGAATATAAGTATATATGAAAATCCTATCAAAAACAATGTTGTTTGAGAAAGTACAGTGAGAAAATGAAAGCATTGATAGATAATCAATAAATATTCCAGAACCCATTCCCGTATGATTCATTGAGCTATAAGTACAATCAATTCTATGGTTTCCTGATTAAAAAAATTGGATAATTACCAAATTCAAATTGGGAACATTACGATAAAGTCTTGAAAAAATAATCGTATTAAGGTGAAATAATTCTGTTAAACACGATTACATAATGAATGATCGATATTAAAATGTTCGAATTTCTCCCTGATTATTGGAATCTAAAAATAGAAAACATTACTGTTTTTTTTTGATTTTTTTATGGTGAACTGGGAGAGTATCTTAAAAAAGAGTTTTGTTATTTCGAAACATTTTTTTATAACAGGCCGCCCCAAATGTAAATTAAGTTCACCGATAGGCATCCCGAATTTATTCCAATTTTTATTTAATATGTATTTAGGATAGCGAATTGTTAAAACAATCCATTTTATTTTATATCAATATAACGAAATGAGGCACTTTTGACATCCCTTATATATGGATTAAGTTAAATCCATATGAATGGAATCAGAATCATTATGACTGAATTAAACTAACTCATATTTGAAAAATGATTCACCTTAATTTATGATAATGTATTGAAAGCCACTTTTTCTTTTAAATATTCATGAGAAATTGTTCAAAATTTATAGTCAATGGGATTTAAAAAATGGTTGATGTTTATCCTTCCATGACTTCAGGGATTTCCCGATGCGAACAGAACACATCCTTTGGTGCAAATGATAATGAAGTTCATGATCCTGATTCATGTTTGGACAACTTCCATTCACTTCTTATTGAGTTTTGTTCCAAATAGCCATGATTCAATTATTAATGCAAGATCAATTTTGCATTAATACTGTCAACCAGAAGTATTTTTCGTTTTATATTGTGCCATTTTGGTCAATAATCCGACTTATTCTTCAATACCACTCTTTAATAAAGTAGAAATTGCTCTATATGTTTTTATCTTATAAATCAGATGAGAAAAACCATCATGGATGGTCTTTGATTTATAAAATGAATCTCTTCCATCATATTCGAAGTTTTTTTCAACATTTTAATCACAATAAATAGCATATTTGGGTGATATATGACTCTATCATACTATATAACTCTGTATGAAAACAATTCCCAAATTCCATAACAAAGAAACTGTGTTGGCCAAATAATAATCGTTCAAGATAAGAAATGTGGTCCGAAAAAGCATTTGATGACACTCCAAGCGATGAATATTGTTCGAAAATCCATAAATTTGTAGATTTTTTGCAAAATCCCCTTCCAGTCGAGTCATCTCCTGTTTTCTCACAGGTCAATGAATTTTTTATTAATTCTCAGATAAAACCATACTCAAATGATCTTTCTGATATAATTAAGACCAGCGATAATATCACCTCTGGCTGGCTCCCAGAAATTCAGTCTTTTTGGGTTTCAAACGGTACCAAATTGTTTATTGTAAATAACCGTGATGATGAGCAGTATTATACTTATTTATTTATGCCTCCTATTGCAGTCGGATTTCTTAATAATCATATAGTTGTTAGTCATGAAGATTCACTATCTTTGTTTAGTTATCCAAAGCTAGAAGCAATTAAAACTACATTTTCTTTGCCAAAAAACGTGAAAGTCACTCATTTTCATGGAGATATTGCCGGATGTTCCGATGGATTACTTAGGAGGGTTGTTATTAACCCTGATAGTTTTCATGTTTCTGTGACGGGGTTTTCATCTTCTCGAAATTCTGATCCTGTATCTGCAATTATCTCTAGAGACCAGCATTTAGTTACATTGTCTGTTAATAGTGCTATATCAGTGTTTGATAAGAGCAGCTTACAAAGGTATTCATCTACCAAGTTTTCCTCAATTGTTGCAATTTGGTTCAGTTCAAAAAACATTGTATGTGCTATCAATAAGAATTCAGTTTTATTCAAGCTAAATATTGAGCAAAAATCTCACCCAGAAATTGAAGAGACCCAAAGTTTAATTCCGAGGAATTCTAATCAAAAGGCTACATTTAATAATGGACTATTATATGTTGTTGATGGTATCCGATCTAATTTTGATAGATTATATGTTGTAAGATTAGTACCTTCTCCAATTTATTCTGTATTCAATAATTTTGGAATGATATTTTCTTTTGGTGATTCTGATCTCGAATTATATGTATTATCTTCAAGGGGTATTACTACTATTTTTGAAAAACTAATGGACAATGAAAATATTGAACTTTGGAGATTTGCAAATTTGCTCAATTTGATTTGGGAAACTCCAATTAGCGAGGCGGCTTATAATCAACAAATGATTCATGTTTTTAACGAGCTTGCACAATCATCATTTAAGGTTATATCGACACTTGCTCAATATGTCTTATGCTTCATCAATGATTACTTAAAACTGTTGTATTATAAGTCTGATTACTGCTCTGTTTTTAAGAATATGCCTGTTCATGATTTCTTTCTTCATTCGCGTCAAAAAATATTTTCTAGGCTTAGGAAAATATCTCTTGAAATCTCTTTGAACCAAGAAGATTCATTAGAAACCACCACAAATGATCCAATAATTAGTTTGATTGAACAAGCATCATCCGGTGATGTTATTGCAGAACAAAGAGCAGTTGATTTAATCAAATCAACCAAAGGAACACTCCCATCTGCATTTCCTGTATATATTGATTATTTAATCAAACATGGATATTATGAAGAACTTCTTGAAGTGGTAAACAATTGGGCTGATCATATTCTATCTGATTCACTTTCATCAGAATATGAGAGCTCCGGTTTTACAACTACTGATATTGATTGTTTGGCATCTTATCACTTAAGAAATCGTGTTATGACTCATATTATTCCATATTTAGGATTAGCTGTCGACAATCCTAATGGAAAAGCGGGAATATCATTAAAGAAGGGATTGCAAACATTTGGTGAATCTTTTCAAAGATTTGTAACGCTCTATTTTGAGAAGTGCTCATCTGAGATAGTTATCTTTTTTGATTATCCTGGTCTGTTAAATCGTCTGAGAGTTATTAAATCCAAACATATCGCTTCTATTCTCGAACATCATCATCAATACAAGGACTCATATGAGCAATTAATTGAAGATGCATCTGAAGTTTCTGAGAAATCCATAGATGATAGAATTTTGTTGCTACAAAAGGCAGTTTTGTTAAGAAACCATATATATGATGTTTCCGAAGCCGAAAAACTCCTTCAGTCAGCCCAAATAATGAAGGAGTATATCGAAAATCATCCTAATACCCCAAACAATCTGTTTTCTATTAATGGAAATGATTTAATTGACAAAATGTACGAAATGGGTGAGTTTTCACTGGCGTTTCAACTAATGTGCGTTTATGGACGTGGGAGCATGGAAATTCTCAGGGCTTATGTTGAAACAGCCAACTCTCATTCATTAAAAACTGTTGTCAGTCAAAGCAAAATTGGTAAATGTGCATATAGTGAAGAGATTCTTGCTCAAGAGATTTTTGAGATTCACAACCATGAAAAAGCGATACCTCTTATGATAGAAGTTGGAATAGATCCAAAATATGTATTTAGTCTCATCTTTAAGTTGAACCACGACAGAATTATAAGTTCAGTTGAACAAGTTGCATTTATTCTAGATAACTGGACCGAAATAAGTAATGAATCAAAAACATTTATTGCAGATAATTTGTGCCAGTATGTTCTCGATCTGGGTGTGTCTGGTAACATTGAAGGAGCATCTTTGATAAGGGAAAAGTTACACAAATGTTTCTTGCCAAATGGGAACCATGACTGCTGGGATCAAATCTAGTTGTACACAGTAATAAAAATCATTTTTTCTTCATGGCTCAGAATGAGTATTTTGATTTGGGAAAAACAGGCGGCCCGTTGATATGTGTTGTTGTATCATGCTTTGATTTAACTTTAGGGATTAGAATGTTATATAAAATAGATTTTGTGAAAGATTGTCCTGCTTTTATTGATGATTTGCTTAAAATCAACATGTCCAATGTTCACCGCCAAAATGAAGAGTTTTTGTTGCATGGTTATTGTGTTTATTCGTCTTTTGATGTCTTTGATTGTTCGGTTTATAATCATGTTTTTATTGTACCAAACAAGCCAAAAACCTCTGTTTATTCTGTTTCAATGTATTTTTATAGTTCTATCTTACAAAATTTTTCTCGAAAATCATTCATATTTGAAACAAATACTCGAATTATTGCACAAATGCTCAAAAATGGTTTATCACGAGGAGAACAACCAAGTAAGATGGGGCAACAAATAATAAGATTAATAGAACAAGCATTACAGTGCCTAAATTGTAGTATTGGGACCAGTTCAAAAATGGTTTTAGATGATTCTGAGAAGAAACTATATAGTCTGGCTTTGTATTCCCATTTAATAGGCAATTCTAATACCATTATAGAGACAACAAAAATTGAAATTGCTCAAAAAATGGTGGAATTCTTACAGAGTTTTCATGTTAATGAAGACTGGATTGGAAATGATACAATCCAATCATCTGTAAATCCATTTATGAATCTTCAAATTATCTCAAAAACCTCTATGACCCCAGAGCAAATTCTCATTCAATATCCCGAGAGATGTGTTCTTATTCGTCTACCAGAGAGCACGGTATTTTTAAGCCCAGAATCAGAATTTCAAAAATCTTCGAATAATGAATACTACTCAATACTTAATGAACAATCGAATAAGATATCATATCTCGATTCTATTATATCACGTATTCATTATGAATGTACAAGTATTAATCATTCAATAACTCTAATTAATAACACAATTAATAGAATATTTTCTACAAATAGTTCTGGAACTCAGAATAAGTGTGTATGTGCTATAAATGATTTAATTAGATTGTCCATAGCAGTGGTTTCAATAATTGATGAAAAACTGAGGACATCAGGATCCACAACTCTGCGTCCAGAACAAATCACTGATATAATGAGAGTTTTTTCAATTCCTGATCGAACTGATATTCCATTTATTTTAACGATTGCGGCTCATTACGGACAAAAAGTATTTCCAAAGTTCTTTACTACCAGAAAAGATGCTATTGTTCAATTACTTAACATTAATTAGACTTGCTCAAAATATATTTTTGCTCCAAAACATGGAATAGAGTCTTTCTTCAACATTGCGGAGAAACATAGTTTAGACAGAGTCTTTGTAGACATCTCTATTGATGAAAACAGAGTATAGTTTGATTGACCTACGACTCTAATAACACATTTTTCGTCAATATTCGCCCTCAGAGCTACCGATCCGACCATTTCTTTTTCAAAAAAGATATTCTCCCATCCAAGTTTGGCACCCACTTGAAAGTCTTGGGCAATTTTCCTTTTGATAATGAGGTTTGCGGACTGAGATACAAATTGTGCAGCTCCAGCAATACTCCATTGTCCAATCATACTTCTAAAGCCCAATGTATAATCAAGAAACCTAAGTTTTTCAAAATTGAAAGTAAAAGCCCCTCCAGCTGAAAACTTATTGTTATATAGTAATTCAAATCTAATCAATTTCGATAGTTTCGATGCTTGAACTCGAAATGACAAAAAATCATTGTAGATCTGAGATGAACCATGAATATCATACAAAGTAAATACCCTAGGCTTATTAAAAAAGCCAAAAAGCAAATTTTGCTTTAGGGATGCATATTTTAGGTGTGTTCTGTGAGAAATTTTGGTTTCGGAGTACAATTTGTCATCATTGTAAATCATTATTGAAAGGTTGGAATGTGGAATTACTGAATATCCCTCTAAAAACATCCTAAAAGGCTCGTCATTATATGCTTTAGCCCCAAATTTCCAATTATTATATAAAAAAAAGGATTCCACTTCAGCTCGAATATTTTCACCACTATCCATTGCAAATTTTGCACTCATATCTCCATAAACAGTATTAAATGAAGCTTTTGCAGCTTGTGAAACCCTAGAATCAAATAATGAATGGATATCTTTTAAAAGGTTTTTAACCCTCATTTGAAATGTCCCTCTTTCTCTTCGTCCAATGATTGATCATTGCAGCCCTAAATGGGAAATTTTCACCGGAACAAAAATGCAGGTGAGTAATTGGTGGGCAAAAACAATTGATGATCTCGAAATTGTGTCTATTAAAAAGCTTAAAACGAAACATCCTGATGTTAATTTTTATGTCAGTATGGATTTTTATGAATATTTCAAGAATATATCACAAAAAAATAATTTGGCGTTTCCTATTCAGCCTTTGCACAGCAAAATGAGTTTAAAAACTAAATCGGAAATAGTTGCAATTATTGGAACACCAGAATCATTGATCATTAACTCGTGTAATTACTCAAGGGATAATCCCATAATTATCATTACAATTCCTGTAGAATCAGTACTTTTGAAGTTCAATATGTTAAAACAGCCTATAAATCCCATTCAGTATTCACATATGTGTTTTCCTTTTGTTCCGTTTGCAAAATGTTTGTATCTTCCTGTTGGACCTTTCACCAAGTTGTTTTTTGAAGAGCCTCTGCATGAAAAAAGCTCAATTAAGGCCGCTCTTTTGGCTCTAACTTATTTATTTGGAAGCTTTCGTAGGACATATGGAATAGGGGACATATCTTCAGTACTGGCTGAAGGTTTTTTGGATTCAATCGATGCATCTCTACCCCCTGCCCCGAATAATTTAATTATTATAGACAGAAGTGTTGATTTCCCAGGGGCCTTTAAAGCTTCTGGAACATATTTTGGTTTAGCTGAAGAATTCCTAAAATTTGATTATTCAGTTTTTTCACTTCAAAGCTCCATACAAGCCGAGCTTTTTCAGACAATGACATCTGTTTTCGGTGTTGATGATGAAACATCGAAAGAAATTTCTCTGCTCACACTCGAAGAAGCGAAAAAGAGGACTGATACGGTCTCAAGAATGTCAACATATCAATCATCTCTCAAAGCTATTCATAAGAACCTTATTTCTATTATCGAAGGGAAACTCAAAACCAATTATTTATCTGTGCTATTTCAACAAGTACAAAATCTTGAAACAGAAGCTTTAGGAAAAGGTAGGATACTTACTTTAGACGACAATGGTCCTAATTTGGCATTTAGAGCACTAACAATGTTATATTCAAAGAAATCTAAAGAAGTTAATGACTTTGCTCAGTATATTGGATCATATTTTAAGATCCCTACATTTGCTAAGTGGGCAAGAATTGAAAGTTTTCTCAACAAAAGTAGTCCCATATCAATACCTGAAATTGTTTTTTCGATACTTTCAAATGGGATTAAAAAGGGAAAACCCGTGGTTGAACCCTTCTACCAATCTACGAATACACAAATTCCTGATGATCCTCAAAGATGGTTTATAGTAGTACTTGGAGGGCTCACTGGACATGAAATAATGGAAATGGAAACTAAAATCAAGGTTTTCAGACCTAAAGATGATTTTATTATTATTCCAACAGAAGTTTCTTCTCCCAGTACCTATATGAATACACTATTATCATAAACGCTATTGTAGTTTAATGAAACAACATTTTATGGATATCTTTACACGAAACATCCCTGATAAAATGGATATAATGTTCGATTCATTCATAAATTATCGGATTTCAGATTGTTTTGATTCTTTTTTCGAATCAATTATTGATCTTGTCAAAATACGCCCTTTTACCAAAAAATATATTTATAAATTGCTTTTTATTGCTAATGATAAACTTCAAATGCCAATTTCAAAGTTCACTGATTTTTTGCTTAATACTACAATGGAATCGAAAAGTGGAATAGAAGATAATTTAGCAAGTATTCACATAATATATTGCTTATATTATGAAAATATTTATGATATCTCTGAAATATGGGACATCATCACCGATATTGATAATGTTCAACAAATTCCGTTTTATCTGTTGTTTTTATTCTTATCAGATCAATTTTTCCATTTAAAAGCACATTTCCCCAGTATTTTGCAAATAATTGAGAAGATGAAAAACATTCCAGAACCATTACTGTTCTTTCATTCAAATAAGATCACTTTATTGCCAAAAATTAATGAAATAATTGATTATGGCTGGGAAAAAAGCAGCCTAGGATACATTATTAAATATGATGATATCCAATCTTTGAGAGAGCACTTCCAAAATCCAGATTTTAACCCAGAAAAGCGACTCCCGCTCTCATTTGGCGAAACATGCCCATATATTCAAAGATCTACCCTACTTCAGTATTCTGCATATTGCTGCTCCATTAATTGTTTCAAATCTTTGCTATTAATTACGCCCAATCCAATAACACTACCATTATATGCAATAGCTGGGGGTAACTATGATATTATACGAATCTCCTGTACAGATCAAAGGGAAAATCATTACTTTTTAAAACTGGCTCGGCAGTTTCAAAGACCCGAATTACTTGAATGGTTTATTCAGAAAAGTGCCTAGCAATTTACGAAAATCGGTTTGGCCCGTCTCTTAAATGGCTAAGCGCAAGAATACATGTGCACACAACAGGAATCATCAACACCACCGCAATGGTATCAAACAATGCAGAGATGTTCCAGTTTGGTTCCCAAAGGGTATGAATGCCAAGTTTCTCCGTAATGTCAGATACTCTAAATTAGGAATGAAGAAAGAGGATAAGGATGAAGAGTAAATATTTTCCTTTGTCTTAAATTTTATTGTTCTATTGTTGAGTATTGGAGCTGAATAACAATGTTTGGCCCGGTCAGTTCTAGAAAGCATTGATCTGATGGGTTTAACAGTATGTTAATATTCTGTTCATAATCTTTTCCGATTATAAAAGATGCGATTGCCACGCTAACTTTGAATTCTTTTCCTCTTCCTTTGGAAGTTGTATGTGCCATAACAATTGCTCTCTGTCCTTGATATTCAGGATAGTCATTAACCATTACCAGCTTTTCTAGCTTTAATAAGCAATTGTTTGGAATCAAATACTCGTTACCTGTGAAAATATAGTCCGTTTTCTGCAATTCAACTTCTTTAAAATCATCCATTTAAATAACATTTTATACATATCTAGACCAGAGAACACCATTAATGGATACTGTAGACTTCTTTGGGCCTTCTGTTATGAAAGGAGAAACTCTATATTCAATAACAAGTGGATCATCTTCTTGAATGATAGCGAATTTTGGAACTTTTCTTTGTTTTGTTTCTTGTTTCTTGGTTTTGGGTGGCTTTGGAATTTGAGATATTGCAACAATAACCTGTTTTAGCTGGTCAATGGATTCGTATGCTTTTTCAACTTGCTTTTTCAAAGTTGGAGGAGCAGGAGGGATCAACGCCGACCCTTCAACAACACGAACCAACAAAAGTCTATGTATTTTCAGCAAATTTGCATGGTATTGTACAAGGGGCTGCAGTTGATCAGAATCAGCAGCAACTTCGTTTTCTCCAATTATCAGCTTTTCGCCTCGTTCACAAACATCAATAGCAGATTTATAGGTTTTTTCAACTTGAGAAAACTGCTCAAGTTTTAAAAATGGCTCCATAAATGAGATTTCTCTCTTGAGGGTCTGAATTGCGACAATAAAGGGATTGATAACAATAGAACTACCAACCTGAGAATCCTTTAAAGCTGCACGAAGAGAGTCTTGAATAAACGCCTTTTGTTGGTTTGCTCTAACAGCGTTTTTGTCCATTAATAAAAACGTATTATTGGAATGCTTGAGATGCTGGTAGAATAGCATTAAAGACACTAGATAGTTCCAGAATCAATAAATTTTAGGGAAAAAACTAAGTTTATGCAAACATCGCTCCCAATATCTCAAAGAATTGCTCTCTATCATTCATGTATAGATCACGGAGTTCTGGATATTGAGCAAAGAGAATTTCGAGCTGCTGCTGGATATTTGGTTTTTCATCTATTTCTTCTTCTTCAATTACTTCTCCATTGCAAACACATATAATGGGACAGCTCTTATAATCAAGATCGGCTAATTCTTGGTCAAAATTAAGTGTTTTTCCCATATGAACAAATTTAAGGTTATCAAAATCAAAATCTAAATCATCCTCAACAAAAGGGATTATTTCTGCTACAACAGAGTTGTTCGATACTTTGATTTTGAGCGGTTTCTTATTCTGGAATGTTAGTACAATTTCCATTTTGGACGATTAAATAAATTAAATCAAACAATTTGCTTTACTATGTGTCTATTTCATTCTACTAATATCTGCATCACCTTCTCCTTAAATTTTTGCACACTTGGAATAATTGGCTTCACATGAAACAAATCCTGTCTCTCCTTGGTGAGAACTTCCTTTCTTTCTGTGTCTTTCAGTATCTTGTTGATAAGAATCATACGTTGTTCATCTTCACTCAGATCGAGATTTGATTGTTTTGGATTCTCATCCAAATCATCCATTTGGGATGCTTCTTGACGTGCTCTATTGCCCAAAATTTCCGTTTCAAGCTCTTTTATGATAGGATTTTGAGAATTCTTCTGAATCTTATTTACCATTTGCATCCTCTCAATTATTCTCTCTTGCGAAACATAAAACCCCACCTGAACATTTTGAGGAGGTTTTCTAGGGGCTTCTTGAGCTGGATTCTTCGGAATCGGCTTTGTTGTTTTTTTGTTAAACCAATCCATCATAAAAAATTGTCAGTTGCCAGAGTTATTCAAACCCGGGATTTTTCGGTTGCTCTGTACTATCATGGATGTAGTGATGAACTGAGACTTGTGTGTGAACCCGGATCTAGTTCTGTTCACATATTTATCTTTCTTATTGGCAAATATGCTCATTTGCAGTAGTTCGAATGGGCTAGGTCTTTTTCCTGGGTCAGTACAGAGCATTCTTTTCAGTACACATTCTATGTCATGATCAAGACATGGTGGATATACAATTGGGGTGTTAAGAATGGATTCCTTGACCTGTTCATGAGAGAACATATCAAAAGGCTCAGCCCCCACAGCTAAGGCGAAGAATGTGATCCCAAGAGTCCAGATATCCGACTTAAATGGATCATGAGGCTGCTTTAGGATCATCTCAGGAGGTCGATACTGGTATGCTCCGCAAAACTCGCATAGGTACTTTTCTTCTTTTAGAGATGAAAAAGGTTCAGGGTTAAGGCTTCTGCTAAACCCAAAATCCGCTAATATTGGCCTGGAATTGGAATCAAGAAAAATATTCGAGGGTTTCAGGTCTCTATGCGCAATACCGCAACGATGAATAGAATCTACAGCTGATAAAATATCGTACATGAAAGATACAAGCAAATCTCGCGGAACTGGAGATCCAGAACGGAATACTTGCCTAATTGTTCCTTTTTCGCAGTAATCCAGAATTAAAATCAGGAAATTTCCATCAGCAAAGTGATCATAAAGCTTAATCACATTCCTATGGTGGATAAGAGATAGAGCCCTCACTTCATTTTCACCACATTCGTTGTTACCCAAGGGAATCATCTTAGCTGCAAATATTTTGTCATAACCCCTGTGATGAACTTTGAAAACGACGCAAGAAGATCCTTGTCCTATCAAATCAGTAAACATATACTGCTTAATCAAAAATGGTAATTGTTGAACTCGCTTCTGCAATTCTGGATTCTTTCGGGGATTATTAACAATACTAGTATGCATGAGTTGCGGTTTCTGTTTAATACTCGTGGGTTTGTGACTAAAGAACTGCATAATCTTTTTGAGCGAATTTTATTGTTTCTGTTTTTCGATTTCAAAATATAGTTTTCAAAAATACAAAATAACCTTGAAATTATTTCTGAAAAAATACTGATGACATCAATTCATTTTTTAACATTTATTTTTTACCTTCTCCATTCTCCTTAAAGAAATGAACAAGATTCGAAGGTTCCCCTGGAAATCACATCATGCAATTTCATAAAAAATGTTCATTGAAGACGATAAAAACATATTCCATTTGTTTTCAAGATTATGAAACCTTCAATTTATATTAGGAATACTTTGATTTTGCTCTGATAGTATTTAAACTTTAAGATCTATACATTCACAGATTTTGTTTCATAATTTTGGAGACCGATTCCAATCATATTGGCTGTTCTTGATACGTTAATTGGACTTGAATGCCAATTAAAGATGGGCATTTCTGGAAGAGAAAACAAAAAACCATAAAATTCCATTGTTCCAAAGAGACCAAGATATTCAATAGCATTCTTGTGGGAATAACCAATACAAAGCGCCTGACCAGGTTTCATAAAGAGAGCATGATACAAACCAGACCCTACTAAACCAAATACAAATTTCTGCTTGCTCCAAATATTTGCTGCATCTCTCACTGTTGTGTTTTCGTCAGGAATAATTGTCCAATTAATATGTGAGTACTGTTTTTTCGTTAAGTTTACCAGTTCTTCGAAGTTTTGAATAGACCTCCCCCCAGATCTCCTATTATAAAGAGAATATTCAGTGGGTTCAATATTCTCAAGCTTGAAATGTCGTCTCAAATGATCTGAAAGGTTTCCCATTAATGGCATTGAAGACAGTCCTGGACAGGCATTATAGTGTAAAATATAATGTTTCGCAAAAATCCATTGATTATCTTTGAGTCTGATTACTCTGTTTCTGGAAATATTTAGGGCTTCTAGCAAATCTTGAGCTACAGCCAATTCAATGCGTACAATAATCATTGCTTGATCAAGAAAGTATTTCGGGACTAATAATAAATTTGTCATCAAATCATGAAAAAAATGACCATAAATAGATGAAACCATGTGATTAAAACTAATAGCATAGTTATAAATGCCAATAACATCCCCATTCTTACTTATATGACCATACCATCCAGCCAGACTTAGGTATACAGTTCGATTGTCCCTACCAAAGCCACTCCATGCACATACATACACATTATTAACTATAACCTGTATAGTTGTTATTGAATTCAGCAATTTTTGATTATTTGGAGTTAAAGCTAAATCTGTTAAGACAGGGTCGACTTTGACCCTATCTAATGAATATGTCCTATTAATAAAAATAGAGATATTTTTTTCTGAATCTATCCATTCTTTCGGAATGTACATAATTGCAGTTCCAGGGGGAACATGATAATATGTTAAAATATCATCCATTTGACAATCAATTTGTATTAATTCTACATGTAATTGTATATAATATGTGTAAGATTTTATAATGAGTAAAATGAGAGCAGGATAATAAATTACCCAAATTTGAGTCAACGTTCGACCCATCTGAACAATCTTCAGAAAATTGCCCTCACAATCAAAGTGAACTTTTACCCTAACATGTTTCAACCGTTACTGAAAATTTATCTTGTTCTTCAGAATAAATCCTTCTGTTTCGAAAAATATAATCCCACACACCGAAGAACAATAGAAAACAAGGGTCGATGCCAATATCCCCTTTGAATATACAGGGTTTATATCCCTCTAACGATAGACAACTTTTTGTTAATTTTATTATAAATATAAAATACAAGATGATTCTAGTTTTTCACCATAATATTTGTTTTCTTTATCATATAATGATTCGGAATCATTAATAATTCACCTAAAAGCTTTGGCGAATCAACTTTGGTACAAATAATCACAGAAGGATTCAAAAAATATCTATTATATTAGGTTTTTTTTATTAAAAAAGATATATCAAAAGAAGAAAACAAATCGAAAATATGAAAATTGTTTTACCACGTCTTTCCCAAAATATTAGTGATGAAATCGAGTATAGAATTCCCTGGTTTGCTACACTATAAAATGGTAGAGGCTGGTGGACATATTATTTATTGTCTGATCGACAAAGAAATTCATAGAAGTCTCGGCTTGAAGGCTAAAAAAATAGAAGATAGTGGCTTTATTGTCTATAGAAATGAAAAAGAATTCCATGCTAATAAGTATAATGTTCATGTATGAAATCAGACTAAAATGGCTATCCTTGTTCACATATTATTGCTCTACATAGCAGTATTTGTGATGATTTCCCTGTTTCATTGATGGAAATCATATTGCTTTCCCAAATCGTCAGAATGAAAGAGATTCTTTATTGAGATTCCCCAAAACCATTTAAGGCAATTGTTAAAACAAATATCTTAAAATATTACAAATTGCTCCATATATAGCAAAGAAATTTCAAGAAGAGCTGAATACTTGGGTGATTACGAAGAAAAAGAGCTGAACGGAATACTAGAAAAATATGGTCTTTCTCTTCCATATAGTCCTCAAAGCAAAGAAAACATCGGGAAAAAGAGAGGAAGACAAAAATAAGCTAATCCCAATTACAAAATCCAGGCAAATAATCAAGAGAGCGTTTCAAACAGAAGAGTATATGATAATGAATCATTCTTTGAGAAAAGAATTCTTCGTTTAGGGTTCAATATATTTAAAGAGGGTGATACTGGTTGGGGTTTTGGAATTCGATTTCTTAAATTAACAGTATAAATTTACCAGAAGAAAGATAAGTTCTTTATCAATTTTCATGAATGTTTCATTATTATGTTTTTCTTCTTCTAGATTCTATTTAGCTTCTCCGTTTTTAAATACGAAAGATATGATGATATTAGATAGAATGATTATTAGCAACAGTTTTTCAACCATAATACACTCTCTAAAGTCCATTCGTATATCGAATTCCAAGTTTGCCAATAATCTTGATACATTTGTTGTTATAAAGAACCTATACATTTACAATAGAACATATAATACTTATCAAAGCTTTGTTTATGAGCCAGAGAATGTAATCACCAATTGTGAGTTTTTATCAATTACCAGCTCTCATTCTTCATCTGGGATTCTGTTTCAATCTAATGGAAAAATAAGGGTTTCTTTCTGTAAATTTATTAGTCTATCAGCAACATATTCTGGGTATGGTGGTACAGCATTTTACGCCTCAAGTGGAGACAGTATTATTATTGATTGTTGCATGTTTAAACTTTGTAGATCCCCTCATGGGGCATCTTATGGAATTCTCACTAGTAGTGTTAATTTGAACTTTACTTATGCATTTAATAGTGAGAGTTTTGTCGGGTATACTGGAGCTCAAGGACACTCGTCTTATCTCGAAGGAAAGAAATATTTTGATTGCACCGATAATAATGCCTCATTCATAGAAAGCACAGGAAATTCTGGTTTGTTCTATTTGCTCGGCATCCCAAACAACTGTGATAGGATTCAAAGATGCCATTTATCTAATTCCAAAACTTTATATATGATCATTCACCTCACAACTCCAGCTTATTCAGCAACTAATCTTTGTTTTTCTAATCTTTCTTCTTCAAATTGGTTTAATGCTAACCAACCATTAACATTAAAAAAGTGTTCATTCATCATGTTATCTTCGAATCCTACATGGAGTGCAACATATATGTTCTTGAGTTGCCAATTTGATAAGAGTCAGGCCCAATATGGCATTCCTAGCACAATAATCTCAAATTGCCAGTTTTCATTATCATATCCTATTCAACATAACCCAAATATCATCTATCAATGCTTTGGAATTAATCAGTACCAAACAAAAACAATCAGATCATTGAGTAGATTTCATATTTTGGTGTCAAATATCCTATTGCAGTAAACGCAATATCATTATTAAGTACAGGAGATCTCTTTAAAAGAAGAGGGATTCACTTAAATGGAAACTGGTGACACAGTTTTACCTTTTGAAAAATCTGGTTTAAGGTATCAGTTTAACTTAGGCTCGATTTCTAAGTTAGTATCTCCTCATTGTATAACTCTTAATGAACCTGTTGTTGGGTTATCAAATAATACAACTAATAGTCCATTATTAACACGTTTTCCATTCATTTTTGATATATATCATGATAAAATAATAGAAAATAACGAAGAAATGATATGTTGTGATAAATGTGGAGCAATACATAATTTATTTTGTCCTTTTTGCTCAAAAGAATCCTTTAAAGAGCATTCTTTTAGTATTTTTCGCAAAAACACTATAGAATCTGTATTCGTTTTTATTGTTGTTGGTGATGTTTCTAATCAAATACTTGACTCTCTCCTTAGTTTTCCTTTTCCGTTTTATTTGGGACAATACAACGAATTATTTACCTTTTGCAAGTTGAGTAATAATCACTACCATCATATTAAACTTGTTGAATCCGAAATCCCACCTGATTGCTTACTATCTAATCCAAAGAGCCATATTCCGAATTTCGAACCATCCAAGATTTCTCGAGCAGATTTCAATATGATATTATCATCATTATTAACAATTCTACCAAAAATGGATTCCTGCCACATTGTTTTAGTTAATTCATTGCCCCATGAGTGTGTTAAATCCTCATTGCCCCAAGGATTCTCTCTCTCAATAATCAATACGAATTGTATTGAGTGTGATTGTAGCAAGGTATCTCGAGAATCAGGTGGATTATATCTCCCATATGCTAAATCATTGCCTAGTAAGATAACGGCAATTCAAAGCATATCACTGCAAACCCAAAACGGAAAAGAAACTAATGTTAATCCAGTTTTAGTGTTTCAAGGAAGTTTACTTACACATATATCTAGTATAATTCAACCCACAGAGTATAAACAGCCCATTCAGATTGTTGTGAAGAGTTCAAATGGCGTATATGTTTTCACACTTAGCATTGGTAAAGCTTGTGGGATTAAGACATTTCTATATAATGCATCCATGGCCAACTTTTTACTTTTACCAAATTTCTCAACTAAGGCTTTTGGACAACTTTTGTCACAATACGGAGAAAGCAAAAAAGAGATTATTATTCCATTTTCCTTGAGATATTTTCCATTATATCACTCTCAAGTTATTGGTAGGACATTACTCCAATTTCTGTCGCAGCGCCCTTTTGTATACCAAATTCTTCCATCAATTAAGGTTCAAGAATATGTAACTAGAAATCTTGTGTCCTCTCACACCATGTTCCTAATGTTATATCACAGTGTTTTCTATATATATGTTGGGAATAGCGTATCATCCTCTGATTGTTTGTTATTTTTAGGACAAGCTATTCCTAAAAATCATGAATCATTTCCAGTTTCTTTTTCTCAAAGAATCCCAGAATCTCCACTGTGGAGACAAATTAATGAGATCCAATCAAAATTTAATGATTACGAACTACCAATAATGGTGGTACCTAACGAAAGTGGAAGGAGAGTAGAGTTATTGGACATTCTTGAATGTGACGAAATTAATGGTAACAATATAATTGCACAAAAGTACTCAGAAATTGCTGATGTTTTGTATAAATCCAAATAGTAGAATAAAAAATTCTTTAAAAACATATCAATCCGGTGGCTGAATTGTATCCAATGAAAGAGAAGGGAAGTAATCAAGATCTTCTTTCCTTATCGAACCATTATATGTTTGTTCCAGCTCAGTAGGTTTGGGTTGTACTATAGATAATTTGAAAAACGTCGGTGTATCATCATCACTATCAAGATTGATATTAGGCTTTTTAGGAACAGAATATGTTTGTGGTTGATCACCTTCAGAATCACTTTCAAAATAGCTATAGGATTGCTCCTCTTCGTTGTTCTCCACAAATTCTTCATCTGGTATCAATTCATTAATTTCAATGGGTGCGAATTCTTGAACACTTTGCACATCAGAAATATCAATCCCAGAATGATCAAATATGATCACTTCAGAGTCAGTTTGGTCAGCTCCCCCAACCTGACGTCTCCTTAAGTTGGAAGGACCCATTCCTGGTTTCAAGTTTGAATTATTGCCTTCTTCAATATACCTCTTTTTCATGGATGGTGCCAGATAACATTCAAGTTTACCTATATCCACTCTTTGATAGTTATCAGGTAGTTTGGAGTCTTCAATATCTGACTCTAGATATGGAAGAGTCAATCCAAAATGCTCAATAATTCCACTATGTTCTCTGATAGTATCTTCATTGAAATAATCTCTATTCAAACTCACTAAATCATTGATGGTTTTCCCGAGGTCTGGAACAACATCAAATGGCAGGTCTGCACATTCCCCAGCGAGAATTCGGTGTTCATCAATTTCTTTTGTTAGTCTCATTTGCTCTGACGCTAAATTTCGCTCAACAACCTTATGAACCTGTTTCTTTGAAGTTTTTATAATGTTTTTAGCGTCAATAACAGGGAACTGAATCCTTGTTAAATGATTCTGAGAAGCGCAAACATTTACAAACTCGGTGATTTGAGAAATAGTTGTGAGTCCGCTTCCATCTATATCGACTCCTTTTATTTCAGAGTTTACCTTCAATAATTCACAAATTGCATTCACTCCAATGTCTCCGATTTTGTTTTTCCTAATATTCAGAATCTCTATTGCCCCGAGATTCGAGACTGTTGATAACAGCGTTTCGGTGATTTTATCTGACAATAACACCGAAAGAGAGGAATCAGAGTAGTGCTGTTTGGTGATATCAAAGAAAGGGATTATTGCGGCCCCAAGATATTTTGTATATTGTGTATTAATATCAACCATTGTTAAAGACTTTGCCACGGTTTTCAACAATGGTACAAGAGTCTCAATGATATTGATTTTAGAATCCATTATTGATTGTTTTGATTTCAACTGAGAATTCATAATAAGATATGGTATCAGAATATCAGACATTCTTTTCTTTACACTATTCAAATCATTTAATTGTGATTTGCAGTTTGTTTTCAGAAATGGATCCACAAGATTTGTTAGATTTGATTCAAACTGTATCAAATCAGGAATCGATTCCCTAGCAGGGTATCCTCCCATTTGTTTTCTGAGGGAATATGATAATGCAATAGCAAAAACTAAAGGATATGCTTTCTCTTTCAAAGATTTTGTACTCGATCCTGCAAGATTTAATACTTTCAAATTTGGAATTCTTAAAAGATCACATAACTCTGTCTCTATCCCTACCATCGAACTATCGAAATTGTCAGACAACGAAAGCTCTATAAGATTTGGCATTCGAGTTAATAAAGCTACTAGAATCTGTAAATCGACAACTTTCATTGAATTGGAGCTTAAAGAGAGTTTCTCCCATCTTTCGATTTTTCCGTTAAGGAATCCTTTGATTACAGATATTAAACCATTTCCATAAATTCCCAGTCGATCAATACCCAGAGATAACTTATTTGCTCCAGGTCTATTACTCATTAACACAATAATTCTAGCGACTTGCTCAGGCGATAAGCCAGATCCAGAAATATTCAATGAATAAAGTTGTGGAGTGTCAGAAATAATATTACAAAGAGTTATATATGATTCTTCATTAATTTGAGTGTTTGCTAGAGTTAAGCTCTGAAGTGGAAGAGAATGTTTATACACCACCGAGAGTATTCCTGGAAGAGTCCCATTAACTTCACTAAAGTCCAAAGATTGGATCTTATTTGAATCATGAGATGAACAAGCTGTAAAATAGCTGTCCATTGCCTGCAGCCCCTGTGTTTTAATATCAGATCCAGCCAAATGCAAATACTTAATAGCAAAAGAATTATTCCCCTCTTTTAGAGAATCGAAAAGTTCAACAATTGATTTATCTCCAAGTTTGCAAAAATTAAAATTAATATACCATATAGGTGATTTTCTTTGTTGAAAAACTTTTTGGAAAAACCCATCAAAGTCAGCAAGTTCATTATAGCTAAAATCCAAATACTCAATAGGGCATTCTGGATTCTTTAAAAGAGCACTAGCTATGGATTGAAGCCCATACTTTGCTCCACAATCTGAAAGAAAAAGAAAACGAATACTCTTTGAAAGCATCAAAAGAAATGATACTCCCCTAAAAATATCAGGCCGAGTAATCCTGCTACATACAATTCCAAATATATATGGTATATATATAAGTGCACGGAAAATGGGAATCAATTCTGATCGATTTCCATCATCTTTGACCATCTGATAGTCAATTGGTAGATGAGCAACATTAAATATCCCACTGTTCAATACGACTTGGTAATGAAAGTATCTAACTATATCATGATTATATAATTCATTCTCCATTGAACAGAGAGCAAAATATGTGAATTGAAATTGTTGAGATGGTGAAAGGCCTGCATTAAACCGAGGAAACTCCTCAGGACAGTAAGACTCGGGATCAATATGCAGTTCTTGAGGAATTTCCATCTGTGGGATACAATAGGCAGTTGAATAAGCGAGATCAAAATTCCTAACACATATTCTAGCAAAAGGAAGAATCCCTTTGGACTCGATAATAATCTGGGGCTTATATTTCACTTTGTTTTCCCAAAAAGAGGTGAGCCTTATACAAAAGAAGGTAACACCTTGGTAATTCTTCCCGAAGTAAAACTTTTTGATTGTCATAACATGAAAACGACATAGAAGGAGATACTTTGGAGGGATCTTATCTTTTATAGGAGTCATATTTTCGTTTGGAACAATGGCAATGAAATAGTGTGAGGAAATACCACATAAGGCCCTGTGATAGTTCTTTTTTTGAAAACGACAAATGGCTCTAATTTGAAAATGAAGCCTCTGTCTCTTATTATTTGGAATTTCTTTCAGCAAAAATTTGCTTTCTTCCTCATCAGGCTCATTATTATAATATGGATCCCCCAATTCTGATTGTTTAGGGGCGTTAGGATGAAGACAATCAATCTCTCCTTTTTCATCCGGCTTGGCAGGCAATGGGTTTTGATTATGAGAAGTTGTAGCATAGGGCGAGGGAGAATTATTATTCGGCAAACGCTTTGGAGTCTTAGCTCTTATATCACTAGCCTCTGGGACAGGAAGGTTTGTTCTCTTTTTAGGATTTTTTTGCGGTGTTTTGCTTTTTTCTAGAGGTATCTTCCTTGTTTTTTCCATAAAAAACTAAATCGTTAAATCCTTTTATTCGTTCAATAAATCTGATTCAGACAATGATCCGTCCTTTTCTATTAGGATAGATCTCTCAATGGACTCATCTTCATCGATATTTTTAAGCTGATCAAGCTTTTCTTGAACCTGATCCACAGACAGAAACATATATTTGCTTTGCATGAACTCTTCAATTTTGGATATCATCTGATATACCTTTTTAACCTTTCTTACATTAATCAAACCATTAACAAAGAGCTGTGTAGCTTCATCATACTTAAATAAATCTGAAAGCAACACTCCAATATATGGGAGTGCCGGGATTCGGTTTTTCAAAGCTGAATCATAGTGATTTCTGAGGTTCAGGAAATTCTTCTCTGTTGAGCACTCTGTTTTTAGCTTTGATAATGAGTCTTTTGAGCTTGATGAAATCAATGACAAATGAACTTTCAACCTAAATATTGCATTCGAATCGAATCCGCCCAATATTCCAACAGTATCAAAGAAGTTGCGCATTTCAAACAATATACGTGCAACTTCAATGAAGTACTCGATTTTTGCAATCCTATCACTTACTCTTTTACAACTTAATATTTCATATGCAGTCCATTGAGAAATCTTATTAAAGTGAGAAGATAGGGCAATAACATTCGGGGCCCGATGCTTTAAACGTGGCTTTTCCCATGCACAGTTCAACAATTCGGTTCTTTTTATAGAATAATACCTCATATAACTCCATATTGTAAGCTGTCTGGCTAATTCAGCTGGTGGAAGATCGGTTAGATCGAACTCACCCATCCATAAATTCTCTATCTTTCCAAGCTCAACAGGAGGAAGTTTTTGTGTTGACTGTGCTGTCCTTCTTTCTTGTTTTTCTTCAAAAGTATGTTCAAAAAATCTTGAATATGTTGATAGTTCTTTTTCCACAAAAACCTTTGCTTTTTCGATAACTTGGGGCTCCAGATAATTCAGTGCACCCTGTATCCATTGATCCAGGAGTTTAATTGCTAGAAATACACTCTCTTTTGATTCAGGAAGAGACTGCCTGATTCTATCTTGAATTTTTGTCAAGAAAACCTTTGATGAACAATATGAAGAAATAGTTAAACACAGTGCGGCAGACAAGTCCTTAATATCCTCATTTGTGGAATCAGTTATGTAATAAATAAGCTGATTTAATGATGCTTCCACCAGCTCATCTCCTTCTTTCTTCATAAAGTCCGGATTTCCTTTCGTTTCATTTATTATTGGGCTCTCATCTTTCACTTCGCTGGGAGTAGATCCAATTGTTTTCGAAATTTCAGCGTCCAATGCAGTTTGAGTTTGCTTCTTTGAATCCATTGAATGCATTGAGGGTTTAATAAGTTCCCAGAATCGCTCTGTTTTATATACTGACCTTTGGATAAGAAGTGATAATTGAGAATTAAGCCTATGAGGAGGGGTAACAACATTGGCAATCAATTCTCCGTGCATTGAAGCTTGTGTTTCTACGAGTCCAAGTGTTCTCAAATGTTGAGAAATCAATGAAAACATAATTTCGTTTGGAAGCATTCTATTAGCCGGCAAATACAATCTAGCAAACTTTGAAGCCCTAACCAAGGGATTAACAATTTCTCTCAACGTTTTAATATCAGGATGTTGAGAAAGAAGACTTTTTAACCAAATTGACCTGTCTTCATCGGAAGAAACAGAATGTTGAGCTAAAACTGCATCAACTTCTCTGTTGATTTGAAGCTTTGGCTTATTAAGAATCGGCTCATTGCGCGAAAAACTCTCCTCCATCCAACACGATAAATAAAAACTTTTTACTAAGAGGTATGTTATGTATCTTTTTGAGGTGCGGATCGATGGCTATTGCTTCTTTGGGAAGTGCATTAAACTCAGCATCAAGAGGAATGGTTTCAACCTGAGCAGAAAGAGATCTCTTGTACTAATTTGGGCTGGGAATGACTGGTTCATCTTTTATAACTATTGGATTAACAATTTCAAATTCTTCTGTTGATTTAACTTCTACTTCATCTGATTTATGTTCTTCCTCAACTAATTTAACTTCTATTTCAGTTGGTTTATCTACTGCTTGAACTGGTTTAACTTCTTCTTGAATTGGTCTAACTTCAACTTCAATTTGCTTAACTTCTACTTCAGTTGGTTTATCTTTGACTTGAATTGGTTCAACATCTTCAACAGATTTATCTTCTACTTTAGTAGATTTATCTTCTCCTTCTGATGGTTTATCATCGACTTGAATTGGTTCATCATCTTCAACAGATTTATCTTCTACTTCAGTTGGTTTATCTTTTCCTTCTGATGGTTTATCATCGACTTGAATTGGTTCAACATCTTCAATAGATTTATGTTCTGCTTCAGTTGGTTTATCATCAACTTGAATTGGTTCAACATCTTCAACAGATTTATGTTCTGCTTCAGTTGGTTTATCTTTTCCTTCTGATGGTTTATCATCGACTTGAATTGGTTCATCATCTTCAACAGATTT
>Ga0074193_1000784_pt1 | contig 47578 bp, 49 predicted proteins | sample EPASupsiteHSE605_FD_64523 | JGI IMG/M metagenome (GOLD analysis project Ga0074193, IMG submission 64523) | Bioremediated contaminated groundwater from EPA Superfund site, New Mexico - Sample HSE6-05 | ecosystem: Environmental > Aquatic > Deep subsurface > Groundwater > Contaminated ...
GTGGAATGTCAATGTGCTTTCTGAATATTGGTAAATTGCACAAAATACGTCCCGAAGATATCGTACGATCAATTGCCGAAGAAGCGGATATACCCGGCAACGTAATCGGGCTGATTGATATTTATGATAAGTTTACCTTTGTAGAAGTACCTAATAATGTGGTTGAGCGGGTCGTAGCCGTAATGGATAAAGCTATGATCAAAGGAAGACGTATTAATGTAGAGCCGGCACGCGGTCGCGGTCGCTAAAACAAGAGGGAGCCTTAGCTCCCTCTTGTTTTATTAAATCATAGTTATTGACATTCGAACATATGTTTGTTATTATAAGTTTGCGGATATAAAAGGAGGGTTTCTTTTGGAAAAACAACGTGCCTTAGAGATGGCCTTGCGGCAGATCGAGAAGGACTTTGGAAAAGGGTCTATCATGCGTTTGGGTGAAGCCGCAGAAAAAATGACTATAGAAGTAGTATCGACCGGATGTTTATCCTTGGACATGGCCTTAGGTGTCGGAGGTATTCCCCGCGGTCGCGTTATAGAAATATATGGGCCTGAATCTTCCGGTAAAACCACCGTGGCTCTGCATATTGTTGCTGAAGCTCAAAAACTGGGTGGAATTGCGGCATTTATTGATGCCGAGCATGCTTTGGATCCTTTGTATTCAAAAAAAATAGGGGTAGATATTGATAACTTGCTAATTTCGCAGCCTGATACAGGTGAACAAGCGTTGGAAATTGCAGAAGCACTGGTGCGAAGTGGTGCTGTGGATGTGGTGGTTATTGACTCCGTAGCCGCCCTTGTACCTAAAAATGAGCTTGAAGGAGAAATGGGAGATTCCCATGTCGGATTACAAGCTAGGCTGATGTCTCAGGCATTACGTAAACTGACAGGAGCAATCAGTAAATCTAAGACGATTGCTATTTTTATCAATCAATTACGGGAGAAGGTTGGTATTACCTATGGTTCACCAGAGGTTACAACTGGTGGACGGGCCCTGAAATTCTATGCTTCTATGCGTCTTGATGTGCGTAAAATAGAAAATATTAAGCAGGGGACAGATATTCTTGGTGTGCGTACAAGGGTTAAAGTGGTAAAAAACAAAGTGGCCCCTCCATTCAAACAAGCTGAATTTGATATAATGTATGGACTAGGAATTTCCAGGGAAGGCAGCTTGGTTGATATTGGCGCAGCAACGGAGATTATTAATAAAAGTGGTGCATGGTATTCTTACGGAGAACATCGCCTAGGCCAAGGACGGGAAAATGTAAAGGAATTTCTCAAAGAAAACCCAGTCATCGCCCTTGAAATTGAGCAAAAAGTACGTGAAATGCTGACTTTGGGCAAATTACCTATAAGTATCATTGAAGCTCCTATCACTGTCGAGGAATAAAATCACGTGATTTATAACATAGCAAACAGGCTTGCCAAGTGTAAGCCTGTTTGCTATGTCATTTTCACTAATCTGATGGACTAAAAAGCCATCAGATTATGTATGTTAGATTTGAGATATGTATATTGTTTTATTTCCTGTACAAAGGCTAAACTTGACATCATTTACGAAAAGTTTTACAATTTAGATAGCCAAATGTGTAAAAGCTTCTTTTAAAGAATTAACTTATACTATGTAAGAGATACACAAGTATAAGGAGGTTTTTAAAAAGCCGAGTACTGCTCGGCTTTACCTGTAGAAAAACTGAATATGGGAGGAGGTGGATAAGATTACTTTAAGTACAATTATGGTTGTTGTAATAGGACTTTTTATTGGATTTTCTGGCGGGTACATCGTTCGTAAAATGATTGCAGAAGCCAAGATCGCTTCGGCTGAAGAGGCGGCTCGCAAAATTCTCGAAGATGCAGAACGTGCAAGCGAAGCTAAAAAGAAAGAAGCTTTATTAGAAGCCAAAGAAGAAGTTCATAAATTACGTTCGGAACTGGACCGTGAAAATAAGGAACGGAGATCAGAACTTCAACGCTTAGAACGCCGGTTGCTTCAAAAAGAGGAGAACATGGACCGGAAAATGGATTCTTTGGAAAAGCGTGATGAAAGTTTGAATCGCCGTGAAGTAGAGTTGGAAAAGGGCCAGGAAAAGATCAACGAGTTATATGCTAAACAATTATCTGAACTAGAAAGAATTTCTGGCTTAACATCTGATGAAGCGCGTAACCTACTCCTTGCAAACATCGAGGATGAAATCAAGCATGAATCCGCTATTATGATCAAAGAGATTGAAACACAAGCCAAAGAGGAAGCGGAGAAAAAAGCCCGCGAAATTATATCGTTGGCTATTCAAAGATGTGCCGCTGATCATGTCGCGGAAACTACTGTTTCCGTTGTAACACTTCCTAGTGATGAGATGAAAGGCCGTATCATTGGCCGTGAGGGTCGTAATATACGTACTCTCGAAACATTAACTGGTATAGATCTAATTATTGACGATACCCCTGAAGCGGTTATTTTGTCTGGTTTTGATCCTGTCCGGCGTGAGGTTGCTCGCATTACCCTAGAGAAATTGATTCAAGACGGACGGATTCATCCGGCACGTATTGAGGAAATGGTTGAAAAAGCGCAAAAAGAAGTTGATGCGCGGATCAAAGAATCAGGTGAACAAGCAACATTCGAAACTAGCGTTCATGGACTACACCCAGAGATTATTAGACTCCTTGGTCGTTTAAAGTATCGTACAAGTTATGGTCAAAATGTGCTTAAACATTCGATTGAAGTTTCCCATTTGGCAGGGATAATGGCCGCAGAACTAGGCGCGGATATTAAATTAGCAAAACGTGCTGGATTATTGCATGATCTTGGTAAAGCTGTAGATCATGAAGTTGAGGGTCCCCATGTCACTATTGGTGCAGATTTGGCCAAAAAATACCGGGAATCCGGAGAAGTTATTCACGCTATCGCTGCACATCACGGTGACGAAGAGCCTAAAACTGTCGAAGCGGTATTGGTACAAGCCGCAGATGCCATATCAGCGGCACGCCCTGGTGCTCGCAGAGAAACTCTTGAAAGTTATCTGAAGCGTTTAACACGACTGGAAGATATTGTAACCTCTTTTGATGGCGTTGAGAAATGCTTCGCCATTCAAGCAGGCCGAGAGATTCGCGTAATGGTCAAACCTGACAAAGTGGACGATTTATCCTCCGTTCGCCTTGCAAGAGACATTGTTAAGCGAATTGAAAATGAGCTTGATTACCCAGGACAAATTAAGGTTACTGCCATTCGTGAGACGCGGGCGGTTGATTACGCCAAATAGACTTTGAAAATAAAGCGACCTATGATATAGGTCGCTTTTGTTTTTAAAGATACTACCAGTAATTGCAAGTAATATAATTAAATGTTGGGGCAGGATTTGTATCATAAAGCGTGGAATATCAATCTAAATATATGGCACTAAGGCGGTGAAATCATGCCTCGATATCGTCAAGATAGTGGAGAACTATGTGATAGTATAGGATTACTTATCTCCATTTTAGTCCGCTATCCGGAAATAGGAACTGTAAAATTTAGCCCTCAAAGCCAAACACTTAAATTAAGTTTTATCTTGTCTCGTTTAATTAGCAACGAAGAATATCAAATTTTTACCGAAAGATTATGTACAAGCTTGGAAGCATATAACATGCTGGAAGCGCAAACTGACGTGATTATAAACACATCCTATGATCAGTATGAACAGATCGGTGTATTGGAGATTGACCGAGATGTACATACATTATCACGTACGGAAATTTCATTAATTATCACAATTATTAAAGATCATTTCGAAGGTAATCTGGTAATTGATAAAAATGATTCATTATTAGAAGAAGACCTTCTTGTACAGGAAGAATTGATTGAAAATATGCTTGAGCATCTAAAAGGTGTTCGCTACGAGAAAAATTTAATTGGTATTCGCGAAGATGGACGAGTAATGGTGTTTAATAAATAAAGGCTATATTTTTTAAAAGACGGCAATTGTCGTCTTTTATTTTAAAATAAAAAGGCGGTAATTGTCAAAAAAATCAAACTTTTGTATGAAAATTGTGATAATTGCGTGATAATTTACAATTTGAAATAAAGGATTTTCCAGATTCAAGTAGAAATCAAACTCCATGTAAATTTTTTTGTTATAAATCGAGGAGGGTTTCGAAACAATGGTGGATGTATTGAAAGTATCAGCAAAATCTAATCCCAACTCAGTAGCCGGGGCTTTAGCGGGGGTTCTTCGCGAAAGAGGTGGAGCTGAGATCCAAGCAATTGGCGCTGGCGCTCTAAACCAAGCTGTGAAAGCAGTAGCTATCGCTAGGGGGTTCGTAGCACCAAGCGGAGTGGACCTAATTTGTATACCCGCCTTTACAGATATCCTGATTGATGGTGAAGAAAGAACCGCGATAAAATTGCTTGTTCAACCTCGTTAAGAGCATTAAAACCTGTTTGTTTCTGGGAAACGAACGGGTTTTTTTCTTTGTGACGAGGTATAATATATTCATAAATAAAATACGGTGGTGTGCTATGGATATTCAAGTTTTAAATCAAGCCATTGATAATGTTAAGTGTGATATGGCAATTGTCTATGTTTTTGAAGAAAGCAAAGTTTTAGTTGGGGCAGCAGAGACTATTAATCGGAGCATTAACAATCGTATCTCCGAACTTATGAAGGAAGGGGAGGTACGGGGTAAGTATGGTGAGATGACGGTAATCCATAATTTTGCGCAATTTGCAGCAAGAAAAGTACTTGTTGTGGGCTTGGGTAAGCAAACCGATTTCAATCTGGACAGAGTTAGGCAGACGGTTGCGACTGCCCTCCAACATTGTCGCAAATGCTGCGCAAAAAAAGTTGTAACGACGCTCTGTGGTTTTGAAAATGAATTCGAGATTGAAGCGGTTAGCGCAGCGGTAGCTGAAGGGGGCTTATTAGGGCTCTATACTTTTGATTTTTATAAATCAAAAAAAGAACAGGATATACTAGTAGAAGAATTTTGGATTGCTGAACATGATGAACATAAAATAAGTAAGATTAAAGCAGGGGTTAGAAAAGGTAAAATCTTTGCAACAGCTACCAATTTTGCGCGTGATCTGGTTAACCATCCAAGCAACTTTATGACGCCAGTGATTTTAGCTGATCGGGCTTGCTTTATTGCGGAACAGTATAGTTTAAACATCTCGATATTGGAGAAAGTTGACTTGGAACGTGAGGGCATGGGAGGTATGTTGGGTGTAGCTCAAGGGAGCGAGGAACCACCTAAGTTAATTGTGCTAAAATACAATGGAAATCCAAGCAGTCAAGATATGATCGCACTTATTGGTAAAGGGGTCACTTTTGACAGTGGTGGTATATCGATAAAGCCCAGTGGTGGGATGGAAGAAATGAAAGAGGACATGGCCGGTGGGGCAACTGTAGTAGGTGCAATGAAGGCCATCGGAATGCTGCGTCCTAAAGTAAACGTAGTAGGTATTATACCTGCAGTTGAAAATATGCCCAGCGGCAAAGCTTTTAAACCCGGCGATATTATCACAACATTAGCTGGTAAAACTATTGAGATTATGACCACCGATGCGGAGGGACGTCTCATATTGGCAGATGCTGTAACCTTTGCCAAGCAGTTGGGAGCTACTAAGATTGTGGATATAGCAACTCTAACTGGAGCTTGCGTGGTTGCACTGGGCCACGTTACGTCAGGGATCGTTAGTAACAATAGCAAATGGTCAGAACGAGTGCTTACCGCAGCTAATCAAGTAGGAGAGAAAATGTGGGAATTACCTAATTTTGATGAATATAAGGAACAGATTAAAGGTGTTTTGGCGGATCTAAAAAATTCCGGTGGACGTCACGCGGGGGCGATAACAGCAGGTTTATTTATCAGTGAGTTTGCTGAAGATACGCCATGGGTGCATATTGACATTGCCGGTACGGCATCGACGGACAAAGCAAAGGGCTATAATCTCAAAGGTGCAACCGGAGTGGGGGTTCGGACTCTAACTCAACTTATACTTAACCTGGAAGCATCGCAATGACCAGCGCGGACTTACATATCCACACCACTGTTTCCGATGGAAAGTGGACCGTTGATAAAATACTTCATGCTGCGGAACAATGCGGTCTAGGGGCCATAGCGATTACTGATCACGATACTGTTGGGGCCCTAGAAGACATTGAATTTAAAAGTTCCTATCAGGGCGAAATCATACCAGGTATCGAATTCAATACTGAAACAGTGTTTTCTGAAGTACATATACTTGGCTATTATATAGACATTAATAGCCCGGTTCTGCAAAAAATTCTCTCTGATTTACGGGATGTTAGGGTTGAACGGGTTAAAGAAATGATAGATAAGCTAACGCAAATTGGTTATCCATTAGATTTTAAAGATGTACAACAGCAAGCAGGTCTAAGTAAATCACTTGGCAGGCCCCATGTTGCCGCAGCTCTGTTGGAAAAGGGTTATATTTCAACGGTCGCGGATGCCTTCTATGGGCTTATTGCCAAAGGCGGTCCTGCGTACGTGCCCCATGTCAAGCTGTCACCAGTTGAGGCCATTAACACGGTACGGGCGGCCGGTGGTATTCCGGTCTTAGCCCATCCAGGTTTGGTAAACGATGATAATGTCGTTCGCCAGTTAATTTCAGAGGGGTTAATGGGACTAGAGGCCTATCATCCCACCCACGATAAGGCCACTACTAATCATTACAACCAGATAGCTGGAAGATATAATTTACTGGTCACGGGTGGATCGGATTTTCACGGTATTCCGGGACGTTATCCCGAAAAACTAGGTGATTTTACAATTCCTTACTCCCTGGTGGTAAGGTTGAATGAACAGTATCGTTTGTGAATATAATTAAACTACTCGAAAAACACGGGTAGGAGGAGTTACCATGTCGGATACAGATCTAATTCAGGTTTTACAATGTAGGATTAGAGAACTTGAAGATAAGGTAGATGCTTTAAGAATTAGTAGGAGAGTGCTGATGAATTTGCTGGATTCTTTAGATCGGGAAAAGCGAGAGCAGATTCATAGATTGCAAACCCTAAACGAGAAACTACAGAAAAATAATTGCCGATATGCCAGAGCGATTATGTTCAGAAACGTTCGTATCACCGAATTAGAGACGAAAGATGATCAACAAACCAGGATCGACAGGAATATAGTAGAGAGAGGTATATTTGATAAAGATTGCTACTAATATCTGCATAGATACGTGATTTGAATAGCCCGTTGGGGCTATTTCCTTTCTATGGCGAAATACGGTATAATAGAATGAGATTAGGCTGGGATGGAGAAAATATGGAAGTATATGCTTTAGTAGGGGCGAGTGGCACTGGAAAAAGCCATCGTGCCTTAGTTGTTGCGCATGAATACGGCATAGGTACAATCATCGATGATGGGCTTTTAATTCAGGCAAATAAAATAGTTGCAGGTTCTTCAGCAAAGAAGGAACCAAGTAAGATTATGGCTGTGCGTCGGGCAATATTTATGGATTCTAAACATGCAAATGAGGTTGCTACGGCAATTGAACTGAAAAAACCCAACAAGATTCTTATTCTAGGTACTTCTGTGAATATGATCGAAAAAATAATAGAAGCATTAAGATTACCACCGGTTAGTAAAATAATTCATATTGAAGAAATTGCAACTAAAGCTGAAATTGCCAAAGCCAAGGAATTGCGCACAAAGGAAGGCAAACATGTAATTCCTTTACCGACCATCGAGGTTAGACAGCAATTCCCAGGCTTTTTAGTTGATCCGTTGGATATTTTCTTTAAAAAACAGCCGCGGATGCCGATTCGTAAATTAGGGGAGAAGTCTATAGTCCGGCCGGCATTTAGTTATTTTGGTAAACTATTTATTTCGGATGCTACAATTGCCGCGATAGCATCCATGGTCGCCAGAGAGACCCCTGGTATCACCTCTACGGGGCAAATCAGCATTAAAAATGCGAATGATAAGGAAACAGGATTAACCGTTGTTATGGACGTCTCCGTCAAGTATGGCTTGAGTATCTGGACTGTGGTGATTAATGTTCAGCACAATGTCAAACAAAAGGTCGAGTTCATGACAGGGCTGAATGTGAAGGAAGTAAATGTTGAAGTTAAAAGGCTTAGCCTAGATTAGGATGATAAGTATCGGATTATCAAGATAGTAATGCGATGAGGGTGTTGGACTAGTACAATTTATATATCATATAACCAAAAAACTATCACTCATCGGTGATGGTTTTTTATATATAGCTTTGAGTGGGGTATTTATTATTTCGAAAAGGATGTTTATACCAAAGAAAGAAATACTATTAAATAGTGTAATGTTTAAAGAAATTGTGTTTTTAGGTATTAGGCAGGGAGGATGGGTATTGAGAAGTTCTTTAATAATCGTCGGAGTAGGATTTCTAATTGGTATTTTGAGTGGCTTTCTTGGGTTGGGCGGTGGCGTGCTTTTAGTGCCCATTATGATTGCAGTTTGGGGCATTGAATCGCATGTTGCCATGGCTACGTCTCTGGCTGTTATAGTACCAACCGGGATTGTGAGCAGTCTACTATATCAACATCAAGGGAATTTAGATCTGGCACTTGCTATAAAAATTGCAGCAGGAAGTATTGTCGGTGCTTATTTAGGCTCGACTTTGGCCTGTAGATTATCAGCAGTAGCGCTTCAAAAAATCTTTGGCGGTATGTTGGTTATAATAGGAATACGGATGGTGATCGGATAATGTCATTAGTAATACCTGTACTTGTGGGCTTAATTATGGGTATCTCAAGTGGTTTAATGGGAGTAGGCGGAGGGATTATTTTAATTCCTGTACTCGTGCTTGGCTTGGGCAAGGCCCAGCATCTTGCTCAAGGTATATCACTTGCGGTAATTATTCCAACCGCCATTTCTGGCTTAATTACATATCATCGCAAAGGACTAATTGATTATCCAAAGGCGAGATTGCTGGCTATAGGAGCAGTTGTCGGGGCTCTTATTAGTGCAGGTTATGTGCACGAGATACCTGCGGAGATCTTAAAAAGAGCATTTGGTGTTGTGCTGGCGATAATTGGTGCAAGTATGCTATGCGCAAAAGCCAAACCTTGTATACAGAAAAATTTTGAGAAGGAGACAGAAGATTATGAGCAAAAGTAATGTATATTTTGCCAATATGCGGGCGTCCAGCCACCATGAAGGTTTATTAAAAAAAATTGGAAACCTATGTGAGAGTTTGCAGTTAGAGAGCTTGATTGAACCTGGTGAAATCGTGGCTATAAAATTGCATTTTGGCGAACGCGGGAATACAAGTTTTATTAGACCGATTTTTGTGCGGGAAGTAGTTGATAAAGTAAAAGGAGTACAGGGAAAACCATTCTTAACTGATACAAATACGTTATATGTGGGCAGTCGCGCCAATGCGGTTGACCACCTAAATACTGCGATAGCTAATGGCTTTGCTTACGCCGTTGTAAACGCACCGCTGATTATTGCCGATGGGTTACATGGCAAAAGCTTCATTGAAGTTGAAATTAACAAGCGGCATTTTAAAAAAGTTAAGTTGGGCAGTGATCTTTACCATGCGGATAGTATTATTTGTCTATCGCATGTGAAGGGACATATGATCGGTGGCTTTGGTGGCGCACTAAAAAATATGGCAATGGGCGGAGCAAGTCGGGCTGGTAAACAACAGCAGCATTCAACTCTCCTGCCGGAAATAGGGACACGCTGTGTTGGTTGTAAAATATGTAGCGAGTGGTGCCCTGCGGAAGCTATATCATTTGATGAAACGGGTAAAGCAGTTATCAACGCCGAAAAATGCATTGGATGCGGTGAATGCACTGTGAGCTGTCCTCATCGGGCCATTAATATTCAATGGAAAGAAGCCACCAGCAATGTGCAGGAACGCATGGCAGAATATGTCTATGGTCTGTTAAAACATAAACAAAACAAGGTCGCTTTTATCAATTTCGTGATGGACGTCAGTCCCGATTGTGATTGTAATAGTTGGAGTGATGAGGCAATTGTCGGAGACGTAGGTATATTGGCTTCGCATGATCCCGTCGCGTTAGATCAGGCTTCTGTTGATTTGATTAATGCTCAAGCAGGTAGAACCGGAACTGCTCTGAAAAATAATTTTGCGCCTGGAGAGGATAAGTTCAGGGGTGTTCATCCCAATATTGATTGGAGTATACAATTGCGCTATGCTGAAGAATTGGGTATCGGCAATCGCCAATATAATTTAATTGAAATATAAGGCTTTTCCTTGTTTTTAAATTAAGGGGTAAAAACCCCTTAATTTTTTTGCATTTTTGCCGTAGTAACGACATATGATGGATATACTCTAAGCAATAAGATTATAAACCAGGAGTTATTAACTACGGAGTTAAAGGAGAAGTATACCATGCAGAAAAATATTATAAAAAATGAATTTTACGTAACAGATAATGGCTCAAATTATTTACTATGCCTACGGTCACTAGAAAAACTGGTGGGACAAAAAGTGCGCTTTAGCCTTAGAAATAACCATTATGATCGGATGATTTTTTTCGAAGCCGATTGTTTAGGTATTTCATCTGATCAACAGCAGGTGAAGATTGGGGAAAAACACACGGCGGAGGATTTTATAAGAATTGAAAATAACAAAGGGATCGAAATCAACCTACCATTACAAAAACTGATCCGGATAGATCAGCCAAATAACACCAATCCCAATAACTATTATTTGATTTTCCCACGTCATTTTTGGACGATGGAGATATTGTAATTATAGTGATACCATTGCAGGCAATAGAAATGTTAGGATATAATATAATAATACTGTTTGCATTTAAGGAGAACTATGCATGAAATTAACGAAACGTTATTTTGCAACAATGGTGTTTGGCTGTCAGATGAATACTTCTGATTCAGAACGATTATCAGGACAAGCCCGGCGGCTTGGCTACACATATACTGATCAGCTATCAGAGGCCGATCTTATTCTCGTTAGTACTTGTTGTGTCCGAGAAAGTGCTGAACAAAAAATTTACGGCAAGTTGGGGGAATTAAAACGTTTAAAGCAGGTAAACCCCCAATTAATTATTGTGGTAACCGGATGTATGGTACAAAAAAATCGTGAAGCATTATTAAAACATGCTGCTCATATCGATATATTATTAGGAACACATAACCTGCATCAACTTGGAACGTTGTTAGAGGATATCAGGACAGTCCGTAAGCCAATTGTGGCTGTGTGGGAACAGGCAGGTAAGGATATGCCGGAAGTACCCATTCTAAGGCGTGCTGGTGTGTCAGCGTGGGTTCCAATCATGTATGGTTGTAACAACTTCTGCACATATTGCATCGTACCCTATGTAAGAGGCCGGGAACGCAGCCGATCTACGGAGGATATCGTTAAAGAGATACGGGAGCTCATTGCAGAAGGGTTTAAGGAAGTAACACTACTGGGGCAAAATGTAAACTCCTATGGCAAGGATCTAATACCGCCGGTTGAGTTCGGTGAGCTGCTTGCCAGTGTTGATTTAATGCCAGGTATTGAACGTATTCGCTATATGACATCACATCCAAGGGATGTAAGTGATCAGATGATTGAAACTATCCATTCCAGCAAACATATCTGCAAGCACTTTCATTTACCCATCCAGTCAGGCAGTGATGAAATTCTCCAGCGTATGAACCGGGGCTACACGACTGATATTTATATGGAACTCATTACCAGGATTAGGCGAGTTATACCGGATGCTTCATTTACCACCGATATTATTGTTGGTTTTCCCGGTGAAACCGAAGAACATTTTGCGCAAACTATCGAACTGGTAGAAAAAGCAGGTTTTGATGCTGCGTACACTTTCCTGTTTTCCCAGCGTTCAGGAACACCAGCAGCTGAGATGGAAGCACAGATCCCGCAGCAAGTTAAAAAGGATCGTTTGGCGCGCCTTACAGAAGTTCAAAATAAAATTAGTTTAGCAATCAATAAGCAATTAGTGGGAACGATCGTATCGGTGTTAGTGGAAGGCACCAGTAAAACAAAATCCGATATTATGATGGGACGAACAGGTACCAACAAGATTGTCCTATGGCCAGGGACGCTGGAGGACGTCGGAAAGATTGTTCAGATAAAGATTGATACTGCGCAAACATGGTTGTTAAAAGGTACAAAGATTATTTAACAGATGTCGGGAGAGGAACTTATGAGCGGATTAACGCCGATGTTACAACAGTACATGCAAGTAAAAAGTCAGCATCAAGATGCCATCCTGTTTTTCCGCTTAGGAGATTTCTATGAAATGTTCTTTGAGGATGCGGAACTAGCGTCCCGGGAACTTGAAATTACATTGACCTCGCGGGATGCGGGCAGCGAAAAGCGGGCTCCTATGTGTGGGGTGCCTCATCATGCTTCGGACACATATATTGCTCGTCTTGTTGAAAAGGGTTATAAAGTCGCTATCTGTGAACAAGTTGAAGATCCAAAAACCACCAAAGGCATTGTTAAGCGCGAAGTAGTACGAGTCGTTACGCCAGGCACAATTATCGATAATCAGGTCTTAGCCGCGAATCAGAATAATTACTTAATGGCAGTATCCTTTGAGGAGCAGTGCTGTGGTTTAGCTGTCGCAGACGCTTCGACCGGTGAGTTTGCAGTCACCGAATTTCATGGTCAGGGAGCCGACGTGAAATTAGTGGACGAACTTGTGCGTCTAAGGCCTGTCGAAGTACTGGTCTGTCAGGAACGTAAAACAGCAGTGGCTAAGACTTTGCTGCGATATGGACAAAAACCACTTTTGAGCAAATTTGATACTGATGACTATAAGCAAATATTTTGTAATGAGCTCCTTTCCCGTCATTTTTCTGAAGAAAATTGCGCGGAAATTAGAACGTGTTGTCACAGATCTGCGATTATCGCAGCTGGGGTACTTATTGATTATTTGGTGCAAACTCAAAAAAATGAGATGTTACATATTAAATCAATTAAGCCTTACCGTACTCATGATTATCTTATTCTTGACGGCACCACACGACGTAATCTTGAACTCACGCGCAGTATTCGTGATGGATCCAAGTATGGAACGTTACTTGATGTAGTTGATTTTACGCGCACAGCAATGGGTGGACGGTTGCTCAGACAATGGATAGAACAACCCTTGGTCTCTAAGGTTGACATCGAGCAGAGACTGGATACTGTGGAAGAACTGGTTTTTAACGTCACTGTAAGAAGTGAGTTACAAACATACTTGCATCGCATTTATGATTTGGAAAGGCTAATTAGTCGATTAGTCTATGGTTCAGCCAATGCACGGGATTTATTAGCCCTCAAAGGCTCACTGCTGATGCTGCCAACGCTCCAGGAGTGCTTACAAAACGCAGCTTCTAAGCAGTTAACTATATTAGCCCAGAGGCTTAGTCCGATGCTTGATGTTACCGACTACATTGCCAAATCAATTCATGATGAACCACCCGTTTCGATTCGGGACGGTAATATTATCAAAACAGGTTTTAGCGAGGTATTAGATGAGCTGCGTGGCGCGAGCCGGGAGGGAAAGACCTGGCTGAGTCAATTAGAAGCTGCCGAACGGGAAAAGTCGGGCATAAAATCCCTAAAAATATCCTTTAATAAAGTATTCGGCTACTATTTCGAAATTACCAGAGCTAATCTCCATGCCGTACCAGACTATTTTATTCGTAAGCAGACGTTGGCCAATGCAGAACGCTATATCACGCCTGAATTAAAGAAATACGAAGATTTGATCTTAGGTGCCGAAGAGAAAAGTATCCAACTGGAATATCAATTGTTTACGGAAGTAAGAGAAACGCTGGTCGCTCAAATTCCACGAATTCAGAAGGTAGCTCGTTCAATTGCTATATTAGACACCTTTGTCTCCCTTGCGGAGTGCGCCGCCCGAAATGGCTATAGTCGTCCCCAAATACTGGAGGATGCAACGATTACGATTATAGACGGACGGCATCCGGTCGTGGAGCGATTATTAACAGATAATTTATTTGTTCCTAATGATACTTACCTGGATAATTCGGATCAGCAAATTGTGATTATTACCGGACCAAATATGGCGGGAAAGTCTACATATATGCGACAGGTTTCCTTAATCGTGCTGATGGCTCAAGTAGGCTCATTCGTACCGGCCAGGGAAGCCAAGGTCGGTGTTGTGGACCGCATTTTCACGAGGGTTGGCGCCAATGACGACTTAGCCACCGGGCAGAGTACCTTTATGGTCGAAATGATGGAGGTCGCAGATATTTTGGCCCATGCTACCGCGCAAAGTTTATTGATTTTTGATGAAATCGGCAGGGGAACAAGTACCTATGATGGTATGAGTATTGCGCAAAGTGTTGTAGAATACACCCATAATAACATCAAAGCCAAAACCTTATTTGCTACGCATTATCATGAACTCACTCATTTGGAGGACACCCTGGCCGGCGTTAAGAACTATTGTGTTGCCGTGAAGGAACAGGGAGACAATATTGTATTTCTGCGGCGTATTATCCGTGGAGGGGCTGATAGAAGTTATGGCATTCATGTTGCGCAGTTGGCGGGCTTGCCTGCAGAAGTAATCAAACGGGCTGAGGAACTGCTCATCTTGTTGGAGAACCAGGAAATTGCCGCTACAAATAAACATGTTGCTGTTGAGGTTCATCATGAAAACGTCACTCCGGTACCGATTGATATGTTTTCCCAAGAGCAAAAGGTTTTACAACAGCTTGCTTCTATAGACGTCATATCTATAACTCCTATTGAAGCTCTGAATTTACTTTACAAGTTCCAACGGGATTTGCGCTGTGGGGAGGATGCTTAAGCATGAGTGAACGCATACATGTGCTCGATGAGACCACGGCTAATAAAATAGCGGCTGGCGAAGTAATTGAAAGACCCGCATCGGTAGTTAAGGAATTAGTTGAGAACTCTATAGATGCGGGGAGTACCAGGATAGAGGTTGAGGTAGAAGAAGGCGGTTTATTACTTATACGAGTTACAGATAACGGACATGGCATGAGCAGACGCGATGCTCAATTATGCCTCGCTCGACATGCCACCAGTAAAATACAGTTCGCCGAAGACCTGAATGTTGTGACTACCCTGGGCTTTAGGGGAGAAGCGATACCGAGTATCGCTTCAGTTTCACATTTTACCCTCATCACACGACGTCAAGAGGATCTAGAAGGTACACAAATTAATGTCGACGGGGGAACCATAGGTGGGGTAATGCCCGTTGGTTGTCCTATGGGCACGATGATTACGGTCCGAGATTTATTTTATAATACGCCGGCTCGGCTAAAATACTTAAAAACCACGGCAACGGAGATTGGTCATATTTCAGACATTCTGGGCCGTTTAAGCTTGGCTTACCCTAAGATCGCTTTTCGGTTACAACATAATAATCGACAATTGTTGTTTACTACCGGTGGTGGTGATACCAAAGAAACCATGGCCAGCATTTACGGTGCTGAAATTGCCCGCCAACTGTTACCAGTTGACGGAGGGCGCAATGACTATCGTATTTTAGGGTTTATTGCCAAGCCATCTACTTACCGGAAAAATCGCAACTACCAAAATATATTTGTAAACGGACGGTTAGTTCGTAGCCGCGTGGTAAGCAGAGCTATAGAAAACGGTTATCAGTCCACATTACCTTCGGGAGCTTATCCAATCGCGAGTTTGCTCATTGATGTTCCAAGTGGGGAAGTTGATGTTAATGTACACCCTACAAAAAGCGAGGTTCGTTTCTTAAAAGAGAAAGATATTTTTTTACTGGTCTATCATGCGGTTAAGGGAGCATTGGAAGATGCGTGTCTCATCCCCAATATCGACATAAATAAGGATGTTGCCGCTACTGTGGAATATAGCTTGCAACCGTTGCCACTTAATCACTACGCAATTAATACACCCGTAAATAATATTCCGACTGGGAATATTATTACGTCTGTTTCAAATCCAGCGTTTCAAGTTCGAGAGTTAGATGTAAATCAAGCCGTACATTCGTATGATACAACTCTTAATAAAGGTATTATCAACCATGAAAGGCCACAACCAGTAGCGGAAGGGTTTCCCTTATTGCAACCGATTGGTCAAATCGATAATACCTATATCGTCGCTCAAGGTGTAGAAGGCATGTACTTAATTGATCAACATGCTGCTCATGAACGTATTCTCTTTAATCGTATGCTTAATAAGCGGCAAGTAGGAGGTCAGCAGACCTTACTGGTTCCTTGGTTATGGGAAATGACCATGCAAGAAGCGGTGATATTACGTGAGCATTTGAGCATGCTCCAGGATTTAGGCTTTAATATTGAAGATTTTGGGCAACATACCTTTCGTGTTTGTGCGGTTCCCGTTAGCGTGCCTATCACTATAATCGACGAAATTCTAAATGAATTTTTGGCCGAATTAACCGATACTTACCATCAGCAGCCTACCCACAAAAAAAGGGACTTGTTACTGGTTACCGCCGCTTGCAAAGCAGCAATTAAAGCTCATGCCAGGTTAACCATGCAAGAAATGCTGTCCCTTATTCAGCAACTTGCTGAAACGGAGCAGCCCTATACATGTCCACACGGACGCCCTACTGTAATTCATATTAGTGCTCAAGAATTAGCGAAACGTTTTAAGCGGATTCAGTAAGGGAGAAAATAGATGAAATTAATTGTAACGACGGGGGTGAAAACCACCCCTGCAATTATCGCTGACGCTCAAGATCTGGCAACTGCCTTGACCGCAGATTTTATAGCACGTGATCACATGTCGCTTGAAAATTTGCGCCTAAAAAACCAAATAGATCATATCCTGGTTGTGACAAAGACGCAGCTAAAGCTGATCATGCCAACCGGTACATACTTTTTTCATATTGGCATGGCCAAATTGCGCATACAAAATTTACGGATTGGGAAAACGGACCATATGATTAACGCGATGCAGCTAACCTCTGGAGATGTGGTGCTTGATTGTACATTAGGTTTGGGAACCGATGCGATCGTAGCCAGCTACGTCCTTGGTTCGTCAGGACGGGTTATTGGGGTGGAATCAAGTCCTATTGTTACTGAATTGGTATGCCGCGGACTTGTTGCATACGACCCAGAAGACCCAGAAATGGCATTAGCTATGCTGCGTATTGAGGTTGTTTGTGCTGAGCATATGGATTACTTGCAGCGGTTACCGGATAAATCGGTGGATATTGTGTATTTTGATCCTATGTTTCGCCGACCGGTGCAAGAATCTTCGGGGATTGCCCCGTTGCGGTTATTGGCTAACCCTTCTCCCGTGACAAAAGATGCGATCGATGAGGCAAAACGGGTGGCCCGGAAGCGGGTTGTATTTAAAGAAGCGGCAAAGAGCAGGGAGTTTTTGCGGCTAGGTTTTCAGAACTGTTGCGGTGGAACATACAGTTCAGTGATGTTTGGGTATATTGAGACTAAGGAGGGGGAATGATGAAACCATTAGTCGTCATTCTGGGGCCTACCGCTGTGGGTAAAACTTCCGTAGGTATACAGCTCTGCCAAAAGATTCACGGGGAAATTGTTTCCGGTGATTCCATGCTCATTTATAAAGATATGAATATTGGAACTGCTAAGCCGTCACTGGCGGAGCGGCAGCATATTCCGCATCATATGATAGATCTGTTAAATCCCAGTGAAGCTTATAATGTGGCTGAATTTCAAGCAAAAGCAACATGTTGTATTGAAGATATTCAACAAAGAGGTAACATACCAATTTTACTCGGCGGAACTGGGTTATATGTCAGGGCGATTGTGGAAGGTTATCAGTTTTGTCCTGCCAGTTCAAATGACACTTTAAGAAAACAGCTTCAGGCAGAAGTTGATAAATATGGAAATCAATATTTATGGGATAAATTGAACGCTATAGATCCTGTTACTGCCAAACGGCTTCATTTTAATGATCAACGTAGAATTATTCGAGCTATTGAAGTTTACCAGAATACGGGTGCTCCTTTATCTTCGCAATATCAAGCTGACCATAATATTCCCTACGATCTTGCACTAATTGGTTTGACAATGCCACGGGAACTGTTATATGAACGCATTAATCACAGGGTTGATACCATGATTGAGAGTGGACTTGAGTCTGAAGTGCGTCAATTACTGGATAAGGGGTATCATGCTGAGATGGTTGCCATGAAGGGACTCGGCTACCGTCAAATGATCGGCTATATTGCTGGTGAATATGATCTGGAATATGCCGTTTATCTTATCAAACGAGACACAAGGCATTTTGCCAAACGTCAAATGACCTTATTCAAAAAAATATCCGGTATCGCATGGTTTGATGTTTCAAAATATTTATCCGTACCCGCATTGGTTGAAGATATCTATATGGATATTGCAGGGAAAATTTGTATTTAGTAGAATATAACAATACAAGGTAACGGAGGGATTAGTGCTTATGATGACTAAAGTGATTAATCTGCAGGACAGTTTTCTTAATCAAGTCAGAAAAGAAAATATATCAGTAGTAATCTATTTGGTTAATGGTTTTCAACTGCGAGGATCTGTTAAGGGATTTGACAACTTTACAGTTATTCTGGAGAATGACGGAAAACAACAATTGGTGTATAAGCACGCCATTTCCACAATTACTCCCTTCCGATCCTTTACGGCTAATTTCCACAAAGAAGAGCGAAGTGAAAAAAAAGTTTAGCATATCAGTATGAGTCTGCTTCTTAAGCGGACTTTAAATAAAATAAGTGGCTGAGAGTTTTTTAACTCTTAGTCACTTATTTTTTATTTCATCACAACTTGATACCTTTAAGCGTATAATGTAAAGCGCAAATTCTGGCCGTAGGGGTGACCCGAATGGAAAATAAAAACACATGCAAAATCAACAACTGCATATGGCCTGAAGAGATACTTTCCGCCTTGGAGCGGGGAGAAATAACACCGGCAGAAGCCTTCATTCGATTTCGCCAGTTAGACAATATAAGGGCATCTAGCGATAAGGATTATCGAGGAAATTCAGAAATGGAAGAAGTATTAAAAGAGCTCGATATGCTGATCGGACTCAACAGTGTTAAAAAATTAGTGCGCGAACTCCAAGCCTTCGTGGAAATTCAGAAACGGAGACAGCAGGAAGAACTAGCTACTGATCCGCTTGTTTTACATATGATCTTCAAGGGCAATCCTGGCACGGGCAAAACAACCGTTGCTCGCATCATGGGAAAACTATTACGCGCTATGGGGGTATTGCAAAAGGGGCATCTGGTTGAAGTGGAAAGGGCCGATCTTGTAGGTGAGTACATTGGGCATACGGCGCAAAAAACACGAGATCAACTGAAAAAAGCGATGGGAGGCATACTTTTTATTGATGAAGCATATTCTTTAGCCCGTGGCGGGGAAAAAGATTTTGGCAAAGAGGCAATTGATTGTATGTGCAAATTTATGGAGGATAACAAAGACGATATCATACTAATATTAGCCGGTTATTGTGATGAGATGGATAATTTTCTAAGAAGCAATCCTGGTCTGCGGTCTCGATTTCCGATCCATATCGACTTTCCGGACTATACCGGTGCGGAGTTGATGGAGATTGCGAAGCTGACACTGCAGAAAAGACAATATCGTCTCTCTACTGGAGCTGAAAGTGAATTATTTAAGCTAGTTAGTGTCTGTACGACAACTGACCAGCCGCATATAGGGAATGCCCGTATGGTTCGTAATATTATTGAAAAGTCGATCCGACGCCAAGCCGTACGACTGGTACGGCAAACAACGCTGACTAGGGAAGATTTAATGATCATCCAATACGAAGACATACGGGAGGTAGAAGGATGAACGATTGTATATTGGTCGGTCAGCCGAATGTAGGGAAAACACTGTTTGCCCTACAATTTGCGGATTTTTTGGGTATGCGTGCTCTGGATGTTACCTTTCAGGCTTCCGACGGCCTGCTGGGATGCAAACATTATCGGGTTGAGCAGGCAATACGAGAATTATCAAGTATGGAAAGGCATAAAACGAAAGAAATACAAACAATAGCACTGAAAATACCCACAGGTAAAAGCATCAGAAATATTCAATTGATTGATTCTTGCGGTCTTTCTGATGGCATACATCCTGATATATTAATCCGTAAAGCGATGGTACAAACGCTATCAGCCTTACGTTATGTGAAAATGATTCTACATATGCTTGATGCATCTTATTACGGGCGTACTAAAGTGGTGCCGGATATCGACCAACAGGTGGCGCAGTATGGGTATGCTAAAGGGCGCTATGCCATACTAGCTAATAAAATGGACTTGCCCGGAGCCAAAGAAGGGTTACATATTATCGCTAACGCTTTTCCTGATCAAACAATCATTCCTGTCTCCAGCTTAAAGAAAATAGGTTTTAAAGAGGTGAAAGCGCTTGTTTGCCGATATTTATAGCCTTATGTATGATTTTTTGGCAGTTTTCCTAACGGGGTGTGTGATTAAACTATTAGACGACTATTTGGATCAGGAATATGATCTGCTTAACGGTAAATCGACTTTGGCTTATCGGTTGGGACTGGGTACCTCCGCATATGGGATATTATTGTTCGCCATTGCTGTTGCGTTTAACTGGCATCTGAGCGTAGCGTTATTTTTTGCAGCCTACATTACAGGTATGGTTTGCGACATTAATCGCAGCTTCGTTTCAGGCTTATCCGGGTTACAGGAAATTGTGATATTTGGTGTGTTGGGCTGTTTACTTGTAAGTATAAAAACTATTTTCACAGCCATATTTGTACTGCTATTCATTCAAGTAATCGATGACTGGATGGATATCGGACAGGATTATAAGATTGGACAGCGCAACATGTTTAATAGCTTTGGGGTTATCGAAACCTGGTGCTGCGGATTGGTGTTTTTACTTAGCGCCATTATGATCGATATGTATATATCGCTGCTTGTGATAGCTGCAACGCCGCTTGTTATCTGGGCTGCTAAAATGACCGAACGTGAAGGGATGATAAGATGAGCTATTTGCTATTGCTGCTTTTGATATTTCTAGTATCCTTTACACTTGGGCGCAAACACGGGCGTACCGAGGGTCTGCAGATGGGTTTTGCAAAGGCGGTTATCGACTTGCGGATTAAGAGCTTGGAACAGGGCTGCTGTCCTATCTGTCAATATAGGGCGACGAATACGGGAAATCACGGAATTTCAGTTTAAAAAACATAGTCGAAAGGGAATACTATACACAAAAAGTCAATGGAGGAACAGCTATGGACACCCCTTCACGGCGTAATCGAAAACTACCCCGATCAAAATGGTCCTTTACTAGGATTGCTGGGATATTGATAATTATTTGTGGGGGAGCTTTACTAACATTTGTTGCTATACAGACCGGAAATTACATGGGGTTAGCAGCTATTGCGGTGGTATTGCTCTTTCTGAGTATAGGCTTCAATTTTGCAAATATACGAAATTTCATGCCCGGGCTATCTGCTAACAAGCAAGGGATCAAGTTTATTGCTGTGTTTTCCTATGCGTGTCTAGGCTTAATGCTGCTTGTATCAGCTAGTCATTTACCTCGTTCAAATCAAAGCTCTCTTTACGAGCAACTGCTTCTAAGTAGGTATGTTAAACAACATGTTGCACAGCAACAGACACGTAACCCCGAAGAAGACATTTCTACACAAGAAAGTAATGATAATGTTCTAGTAGATATCAATGTCCTCCAAGAACAACCCCCCCCTACGCTGCCAACCGTGCAATTTGAACAACAAGTTGACAGCGATGCACCTGCAATGAAATCAGATATGGTCAAAGCAAATCCCGTAGTAACTAAAGTGTTAAATGCCAATATCCTGCAGGTAAACGATCAGCAAATCATCAGGTTGATTGGCATTAAAGTCCCAGAAAGTCTGCAGGAAACAGCAATACGCTACTTAAATCAAATGGTGTTAAATCAGGAGGTCTCTCTGGAGAGGTGCCCTGACCGTCCCCTGGATGAACATGGTCAGATACGGGCAATTGTAAGCGTTAAAGGCGAAAACATTAACCGTAATCTGATTGAACTAGGATATAGTTCGCTCATTATTACCACACCTTGTTCATTGAATATAAAAGCATGGTCTGACGCGGAGGAACTGGCAAAGCAAAAGAAAATAGGCATATGGGCAAAGCATCCATAAGAGGGTGCTTTTTTGTCTTCTCTTTACAACAAATGTTGCCATAGGTTATTATTGGAGGAAGGATTATGCAGAAAATGATAGAGTCAATTTATTTCTTGCGGATAAAGGGGGATTTACGGTGAAACATGAAGTTTACGGTGAAATGGCGGGTATTAAAGATAATGTGCGCGTCAGACTGGAATCCCTATATGAGTATACTACTCCCTTCGGCCAATTGATCACGCATGAACTGGCAGCGGATTTAGCTGGGCTAACATCACTTTTAAATCGCGAAATAGCGATTTACCTGAATCGGAGGGGTGGCGTTGTCGCCGTCTCCTTGGGTGAAACTAGTACTGTTGCATTGCCTGATCTTAAAATCCGTAGAGGGGAGAATCGCTTATTAGGTCTGCGGTGCATACACACTCATCCTAGCGGGCAAGGTGCTTTAAGCGCTATTGATATATCAGCCCTAAGCCAGATGAAATTTGACGTAATGGTTACTTTGGGGGTGCAGGCCGGTGAAATTACGGACTGCTGGCTGGCTGTGCTTGAACCTCTAACGGACGACATCAGAACCAAAACACTAACCGATGGTCCTTATTGTTTTGAAGAATTAATAAACATTCCTTTTCTGCGTATTGTACAGGAGATCGAACGTAAGTTAAAGAAACACACGCTAAAAGAAGTAGATGCAGCCTTCGGAGAACGTGCAATGCTCATAGGCATAGATCTTCCTGGCCATAACCGCTGGGAAGCCCAGGATTCTTTGGATGAATTGGCTGAGCTGACAGATACAGCAGGGGCTGAGGTAGTAGGGAGGATGGTTCAAAAAAGAAATGCGCCGGACTCGACCTATTACATCGGACTAGGAAAAGTTCAAGAATTATTACTGCTCACTCAGGAGCACGATGTGGATATACTTATTTTTGATGATGAATTAAGCCCCTCGCAGCAGAGAAATCTAGAATCCCGCACAGGTATGAAAATAATTGATCGGACAGCTTTAATCCTGGATATTTTTGCGCAACGGGCCAGGACAAAGGAAGGTAAGCTCCAAGTAGAACTTGCTCAGTTAAAGTATCTATTGCCCCGTTTAACGGGGCAGGGAGCCGCATTATCAAGACTTGGGGGTGGCATTGGTACCCGGGGTCCTGGCGAAACAAAGTTGGAAGTTGATCGAAGGCGGATTAGGAAACGGATTAGCGATCTGGATCAGGAAATAAATTTGGTGCAAAAACATCGGCAATTGCATCGGCAAAATCGCATGAGCATTCCATTGCCGGTAGTGTCTTTAGTTGGCTATACGAATGCAGGTAAATCCACATTGCTAAACGCGTTAACCAAATCTGATGTACTGGCTGAGGATAGACTGTTTGCTACCCTTGACCCGACAACCAGAAAGGTGGTATTGCCCGGTGGTCGGGATATACTCTTGACTGATACCGTTGGCTTTATTCAAAAATTACCGCATCATTTGGTAGCCGCTTTTCGGGCTACGCTTGAAGAGGTAGTGGAGGCGGATCTGCTATTACATATTGTGGATGTTAGTCACCCGATGGTAGCAGAGCAGAATGATGCCGTATACGAGGTATTGAGGCATTTAAAGGCCGCTGAAAAACCAGTTATCAGCGTATTGAATAAAATTGACAGATTGGACAGTCCTCAATTAATTGATCGGCTGAAACGGGAGTATCAGACATCAGTTGCTATTTCGGCTTTGAATAACCACGGCTTAAATAGTCTGTTGGAACAAATTGAGCGGCAATTAATGCAACACCGTCACCGGGTTACATTTCACATACCGTATGTTTCGAGTAGCATTATCGCTAAAATGCGAGGACATGCAAACATATTATCTGAGGACTATCAGCCGGAATACATCGAGATAATGGCCGAATTTGACGGTGATCAGTATTTGCGTTTCCAGGAATTTATTTATGAAGGGGCTTAAATATGGACGAATTTGAACCTTGGTTATTGAAAATAAAGCAAAAAGTTGAACAAGAGATATCAGACGCAGTTGGGCGGCTACAGGAAATTGAGGACTATAATCACGCAAAGGTGTTAAGGGCTTTTAAGAAGAATAGGGTCTCCGAGTACCACTTTCACGGAACAACGGGATATGGATATCATGATAGTGGCAGAGCGGCTTTGGAGAACGTCTTTGCAGACGTATTTGGAACCGAGAAAGCTTTGGTTCGTGCACAAATTGTCTCCGGTACTCATGCCATCGCCATGGCTTTGTTTGGTATCCTACGACCCGGAGATGAGCTAATTTGTGCTGCTGGCGCCCCGTATGATACATTGGAAGAAGTAATCGGTATCCGGGGGCAAAAGGCTGGATCTCTACGTGATTGGGGTGTTAGCTACCAAGAAATAGCTTTAAATAACGATGGAACCATCGATGAACATGCCTTGCGTCAGGCTATATCAGAAAAGACCAAAATGGTTTCTATCCAGCGGTCACGAGGGTATAGTTTAAGACCTGCACTCACAGTTAACAATATTCGCAGTGCGATCGAACTAGTGCATAGTATCAGAGCCGATATCGTCTGTTTTGTAGATAATTGTTATGGAGAGTTTGTCGAATGTTTGGAGCCTACCGATGTCGGAGCCGATTTAATGGCTGGTTCGTTAATTAAAAACCCCGGTGGAGGTCTTGCCCCTATGGGCGGCTATTTAGTCGGGCGTGCTAACTTGGTGGACCTTGCTGCGACCAGACTTACCGCCCCCGGTATTGCCGCAGAGGTAGGTGCTTCTCCAATCGGGCATCGTTTGTTATTTCAAGGACTGTATATGGCACCCCATGTGGTCACAGAAGCGCTAAAGGGTGCAGTTTTTGCTGCTAAATTATTTTCGAACCTTGGTTTTGACACCACGCCGGGATATGCTGCATGTCGGTCTGATATTATTCAGGCCCTTATACTTGGTTCAGAGGAACGAATGGTTGCTTTTTGCCGGGGCTTACAAAAATTTTCTCCGGTTGATTCACACGTTTCACCCGAACCCAGTGGGATGCCGGGTTACAGCGATCGAGTAATCATGGCAGGCGGAACCTTTGTGCAAGGTTCAACGATTGAACTTGGAGCCGACGGTCCGCTAAGGGAACCTTTTGTATTATATTTACAAGGCGGATTAGCACATTCACACGTAAAAATGGGAGTTTTGGGTGCTGTTCAGGAAATGTATAACCGTGGATTACTTGAATATAAGAAATAGTGTACATAGCAAAATGGAAAAAGAGAGATATCCTGTACTATTCTTGTATCTGATAAAAGGAAAATAGCATCTGTTGTCGAATCATGAGACTATTGATAAAACCAGGACTGTGCAAAGGAGATGATGTCTTGGTTACATACTTGCTGATCATTATGGTGACGATCCTCTCACTAACGTATATTGCCTACAGGTGGTTTCCATTAATGTCATATGGATTATCACCAAAAATGGTTGTTCGATGCGGAATAACTGCATTTGTTTTAGTCTTACTGTCTACACAGATTGTGGTATATGTTTATAGTATAGGTATGGTATTGGGATTGCTGTTGGTAATGCTAATACTTAGTAGTTCAGTACTGGTATTTATTGATGATATACCCGCCGAAGGAGCGGTTGATCCTCAAATTATAATATCGACGACAAATAATTACTCCATACCTGATGAAAAATCGCTGCATATCGAAGGACTAGCGGCTACAACGACAGACCAGGTGGGTACTGTATCAGAACATCTAGACACTGTAGTGGAAACAGATATAGCTAAATCTTTGGACACAGATATCACGGAAGTAGTGGAAGCAGGTACTAATGAAAAAATGGAAGCAGAGATGGCTGAAGTAGTGGAAATGGATATCGATGACGCACTTGAAGTAGATGACATATCAGAATTTAAAAATAGTACTGATTTAGTAGAAATTGTTAATATCCCAGTAGCAGAAAATGTAGAAACAAACAATATTGCTGAGGTTGAGGCGGATTTTGACTACTACCTTGAGGTTGGGTTTAAGGCTAAGGAAGACTGCAATTACAAGGACGCCATCTTGGCCTTTGAAAAGGCGATTGATTTGGAACCGGACAGTGTGACAGCATTATTTGTCATCACGGAAATATGTGCATTATTGAAACTGCTTGGCTATTATGATGAGGCTATTCATCAAATGGAGTCCGGGCGCAATCTAGCCCTTCATTTTGGAGAGCGTGGTATGGTAGACCAATTTGTTGAAGGAATCGCTTATTTACGTATCATAAAAAATGCGCTCATGGCGGAAGGCGTTTTTTCCACGCCTTATCAGGCATTACCCGAGGGAATTAAGGAAAAAGTTGAAGAAGAGTTTCGTCAATGGAAAATGAACACTTAAATAGGGAGGCAGATTATATGAAAAAGGGTATAGAAATTATAGGTCTATCAATTATCAGTATCGGTGAAGGTAAAGAACTTGGTACAGCCAAAGATTTTGTAATTGATGCGGCTCAGGGCGAAGTTGCCGCTATTGTTGTTGAAGACGGGAAATGGTATTTAGGCGCAAAGATATTGCCGTTTAATTTAATACAAGGTATTGGTGAAGATGCGCTAACTATCGATAATAGTACCGCAGTAGTACCTCTTTCGACTTTGGCAGACATTGAAAATTTGCTTGAAACCGACGTGCGTGTTAAAGGAACGAAAGTGCTTACAAAAGGCGGTAAAATGCAGGGACAAGTAACCGAAATTTTGATTGATGAGCAATCTGGTAAAATTATCAGTTGTGAAATAAGCTTGGTTACAGGGGAAACCGTGATTCTGCCAGCAGATCAGGTAATCACTTTTGGCAAGGATGTGTTAGTCGTTTATGACACAGGAGACCAAGTGTTTGAAAAGGCTAAGACAATTCAGCCGCCAGTAGCGCAAAAAATGACCGCAAAGGCAGAAGTACCTGTAGCAGTTCCAGAAGCAGCCATTACAATTCCAGAAGTAGTGGCCGGAAATAGCTCTGAAGTTAGTAGTGAAGCGCAAGCCAATGAGGATCTTAGTAAGAAATTCGATGAAAAACACCGTAAATTTGTATTGGGTAAGAAATCTACCCGTCGCATTGAAGCCGATAACGGAGAAGTCATTGTCGATCAGGGCAGCGAAATAACCGAGGAAGTAATTCAAAAAGCTAAAGCTGTGAATAAATTTATCGAATTAACGATGAGTATTGCTCCTTAAGGAATACGCCCCGCACATTAAGAGTGCGGGGTTTTCTAGAGAAAGGATAGAGGATAGTTGTCAATAAACATAACTGTAAAACACATAATTTATTACAGTCTTCTAATTCTGGCACTAGCTGCTGCTGGAGTAGGTTCTGCTAGCACCATTTTGTTTAGCGGAACGGAAATCTACCCATCTGTATTTATTGGGGATATTGATGTTGGTCTACTAACCAAGCAGGCCGCAATAGCTAAAGTTAATGAGTGTTTTGAGGCGAAGAAGGAAACGCCGCTGGTCATTTTGTCGATTGAAGGGCAAGAGTGGCCACTCTATGCTGCTGAAATTGATGCACAATATGATGTCACCGGAATGGTGGAAGAGGCTTTTCATGTTGCCAGGGAAGGGTTCCCCTTTCAACGTATTCGCGAAAGATATCTTGTGATGCAGCAAAGAAAAACAATTCCTCTAAAAGTGCAATATAACCAGGTGAAATTAAATGCATTCGTTCACGAATTAACGCAACATTATACACATATGGCTGTAGACGCTTCTATTCATTATAATAATGGACACTTAAACATAAATGAGCACAAGCTGGGGCATGAATTATCCGCTGAGCGTGTTTTAGCAGCATTAATTAAGGCGATGCAAAATGAGTGGGGAAGTATGGTGCAGCTAAACGTGGACGTTACCGAACCGCACATTTTAACTAGTGATCTAATTTCAATTACCAAAGAATGGACTTCATATACTACGGAGTTTAACGCAAGGGATTTTAATAGAACTGCAAATATAATTTTGGCATCCCAGGCTATAAATGGTACTATTCTCAAACCAGATGAAGTGTTCTCATTTAATAACACTGTGGGGCTTCGAGTTAGAGAAAAAGGTTATAGGGATGCACCTGCTTATATCCAGGGGAAATTAGTCATGGATGCTGGTGGTGGTGTTTGTCAGGTAACGAGTACATTGTATAATAGTGTACTGTTGGCTAATTTAGAAATAATTGAGCGTACTTCTCATTTCAGACCACCAGGCTATGTTCCATTAGGACAAGATGCAACTGTGGCCGATAATGCTTTGGATTTTCGTTTTAAAAACAATTCAGCCAGCACTCTTTATATTCAGAGTGAGGTGTTAGAAAATCGCCTTTTGGTGCGCATTTTTGGCGCAGATGACAAACAACTGCCTAATATACAAATTTTAAACATAGATCATGAGACGATAGAAGCTAATACCATTATTAAGCAGGATCCGGAACTGCCACTGGGGCAGCAGTTAATAGAACAGGAAGATCAAAAAGGGTATAGAGTAACTACGGTACGGGTTATATCAAATGAAGGCAAAGAAACCATAAGAGAGATTCTGTCACAGGACGAATTTACACCGGTGGATAAAATTATAAAAGTTGGTACTAAAGTTACCAGCACCCCAAATTTAATTCCGGTAAAATGAATTCCTAATTTGCTAATTAACACAAAAAGGCCCGCGCAATCTTAATGCGCAGGTCTTTTTATGTTATGTGTTTTATAGAAGTTTCTTAATTTACATCACTAGACGGAATAGACCGACTACTTTACCTAGAACCGTTACTTCATCTGCAAAAATAGGCTCTAAGGATTGATTTTCTGGCTGCAATCGGTAATGTCCTTTTTCCTTAAAGAAGCGTTTAACAGTTGCTTCATCTTCAACCATAGCTACCACGATATCGCCGTTATTGGCATTGCTTTGCCGTCTGACCATGACATAATCGCCATTCAGTATACCGGCATCAATCATGCTGTCACCGATAACGGAGAGCATAAAAACGTCATCATGTCGCACCAATTCTTTTGGTAACTGATAAACTTCTTCAATATTTTCCGTAGCCAAAATAGGACTACCGGCTGTAACTTGCCCGACTAAGGGAACGGCGACAAATTGTTGGGTGCGCCAGGGACTATCTTCGAGTATTTCTATGGCCCGAGGCTTAGTAGGATCTCTTCGTATCAGTTTAAGTTCTTCCAACTTTGATAGATGGCTATGCACAGTTGAACTTGAACTAAGGCCTACCGCTTCTCCAATCTCACGTACAGAAGGGGGATAGCCCTTGATTCGCATCCTATCGCGGATAAAGTCAAGTATTTGAGCCTGCCGTTTTGTCAAACGTTCAGTCATATACAACGCAACCTTCCATTTATGTATGGATTAATTATAGCATAAGTAGGCTCTATTGCAAACACTTGTTCGAAAAAGTATTGACACGAACAAGTGTTCTTGGTAAAATATAGCCATATCGAACAAACGTTTGTAGGGAGGATATTCTATATGAATATTAAAAAAGTACTAGTTTTTATTGCTGGCATTATGTTAGTATTTGTAGCGCTAAATAGCGTTTTTACATATACTGTAAATGCCTTTACTCAAACGCGGGAAACCTATCAGGAGGTCGTCATTCAAGAAAATGATACCCTTTGGTGCATAGCGGAAAAAATTACGCCTCCGGGACAAGATATACGTAATACTATTTACCAGATACGGAAAATTAACAAGATGAATTCAGCTGTGTTACAGCCAGGACAGCGTATTTTAATCCCACAGTGAACTTTGTTTTCATCTATAGCTGAGCTTTGAGCCTAATATACCCACCCTAAGCTTATTAGGAACCCCCACATAAGAAGTGGGGGGCAAATTAATAAAGAGCCAATTTATAAAGGGCTCTTATTTTTTGTTCAAATTTGGTATAATAGCGCTAGATAATATTGCGGAGGTTGTTGTTGATGAAATTATGTGTATTGGAAGATCGCGGTTGTACTAATTGCGGCGAGTGCGATATGTGTGATCTTGACCCAGTGAAACGATGTACTAGCTGTTGCGCTTGTATTGATACCGATAATGGTAACACTAGGGCGGTAATTATAAAAAAGGACCCTGAAGAGCGTAGTCCTGTACGTAAAATAGTAAAATGGACTCCACAAAAGCAGGAGGACTAATTAGTTATCAGACAGAACTAAACGAGTACGGGAGGATTAATGTCGATTTTAAGAAAAATCCAACATCGCTGGCCGTTACTATATGTTGTGATAACCTTGGCCGTTAGTGGAATGATGCTGGTAGCTTTTGCAGAACTGGCACGGCAGACCGTTTTTCGCCAAACTATGAATATCTTTGACAACATGTTGATCGGTTTGATACGGTACCATGCAACTCCCAGATTAGACCAGGTAATGATAATAACTACAAGTCTAAGCTACGGTTATATTTACGGTGTGTTCGTAATAATCTCGCTGGCGTTGCTTGCCATCTGGAGGCGGTGGTGGGAATTAAGGGTATTAGTGATTTGCCTTCTCGGGGCACATTTATTAAATGAATTACTAAAACTATTATTCCATCGTGCTCGACCGGATGCATTACGCCTTGTCGAGGCGGCGGGGTACAGCTTTCCGAGTGGCCATGCGATGGTGGCTTTGTGCTTCTACGGTATGATTGCTTTTCTAATAGCTCGGAATATCAGTTCTTGGTATTGGCGGTTTGGCGTTACGATTAGTTCATGTATGTTAATTATCGGGATTGGTGTCAGTCGTATTTATCTGGGAGTGCATTACCCAAGCGACGTACTCGCAGGGTATGCTGCCGGAGCTACGTGGCTGTTATTTTTAATATCGCTGCTCATGTGGTGGGAGCAAAAGAGAATGAAACATATGGATGAGGACAAGTTATAATGTTAGCACTAATACTGTTTTTTTGCTATTTTCTAACTTACGATAATGTAGAGTTATCGGAAGTTAGACTAGTAAAATTCTCTCCATATGCTATAATTACATATATATGCCATTATAGGTGTATATCTCATTATATCAATTAAACAGCCGCTTACTTATCTCAATAATTATTTTTGGTGGTGATTTATGTTGGATCAGGCACATCTTGATACATTTTACCTGCGCGATCCCAGCAAGCAAGTAAATGAAAAATACTCACAAAAAAGCAAGGAATACCTGGACAGTATCCATGCTGAAAACACGCTGGATTCCTATGAATCAGACTGGAAAGACTTTTTCTACTGGTGTAACCAGAATCGCTTAAATCCGCTGCCAGCCAGCCCTGAAAACGTTGTGAATTATATCGCCTATTTGGCTGATGGTGTTAAGGCTAATACGATCGCCCGACGGCTTAGTGCTATTTCGGCAAATCATACGGCAGCCGGCTATGCGGATGACAAAAATCCTGCAGCTGACTCTACGGTGCGCCGTACACTGCGCAGCATTCGCCGTAAAAAAGGAACAATTCAACACGGTAAAGCACCTTTGCTATTGGAAGATATGCACGCTATGGCCAATTGCTTTGATACATCAGATATAGCTGGCAAACGCGATAAAGCTTTGATGTTTACCGGATTTGCGGGCGCTTTCAGAAGATCCGAGTTAGTTGGCTTAGACGCTGATGACTTACAATTCTCCCGGGAAGGTGTCCAGATTATGATTAGAAAGTCCAAAGGGGACCAGGATGGCGGAGGTCAAAAATTAGGACTCCCCTACAGCGAAACTCCTCTCTCCTGCCCTGTTGTTGCTTTAAAGGACTGGCTGCAAGCTGCTCAAATTACTACGGGTCCCCTCTTCCGGCCCATCAACCGACATAAACAAGTAAGGGACCAGCGACTAACCGATAAATCGGTAGCGAATATTGTAAAGAAATATGCAGAAATGATTGGCCTTGACGGTGATGATTTCGCAGGTCACAGTCTCCGGCGTGGATTTGCAACCAGTGCTGCCCAACACGATGTTGATGAGCGATCGATCATGAAACAAACCCGGCATAAATCCGAACGCATGGTTCGCCGGTATATTGCTGAGGGCAACATTTTTAAGGACAATCCTTTATCAAAAATGAAACTATAAATAGACTAACAGCGCTGGATGACCAGCGCTGTTAGTTTTTAAAGGCATCTCTTTAAGCTAATCGTAGAAATTAAAATGTTAAGACCTGCCCATACTCCTCCTTTTGCTTTTACAAAATATATCCCTACGCAATGAAGTTATTTACTAAATGCTGCTCTGGTTTTTCCCGCTAACCCGTTTGCATAACTTAGGAACCGTAGGCAGTATATAAATAACGACACAGAATAATATACCCATAACCCATGCAACTATGATCGGTGCAACACCCAGCATGGTAGGCCAGGTCAATTTCCCTAGATTCATCGGAGCAATGAGGTATTTTGCCAACCAACTATAACTTAGAATAAATGTATAGGCTCCCACCATGCCCCCTAGGACTACCATAGCAGCATCTTTTTTTATTTCAGCAATACCTACAACCGCAGTACCCGGGCAATATCCAGCCAATGCAAAACCTACACCGAAAATTAATCCCCCCAGTAATACGCCCCATACATATAAGGCCTTAATGGCAAAATGCATCGGTATCCATAACGCCAGTGTTTGCGTAGTTATTAATGTTGTCGTCAGTGCCACAGCCATAAACTTGATAATTGTTGTGTCCCGCCACAATAGAGATTTTAAGATATTATCATATTGACTTGCCCCTACTCTCTGGATGATAAAGCCAAATGCGACACCTGTGAGAAGGCCCAATAGTAACACTATGCTTCACTCCTTCCGTGTACAAGATACGCTGTAATCATACCTGCGACAAAAACACCGGTTGCGAAAACCCATCCGCTAAGCGCCATTTGTGCCATTCCACTGATGATGTGTCCACTTGTGCACCCACCCGCTAAACGAGCGCCAAAAACGACAAGGAAACCGCCGATAAATGCGTGTACCATTCTTAACGAAGCATTTGTGCCAAATCGTTTTGTCCATAAGGCGGGCAGCCCGTTCTTTGGGGTCTTATCAATAAGGTATCCAATTAACCCTCCGATAAACAATCCAAAGAAAAGCATTGTCTCCCACCCGATTTTTATACCAATAATCTTTAAATAAGGATCTGTAATTGCAAGCCCTGGCTGTAAGATATCCATCATTGCTCCTACTAAGCGGGGATAGGTGGTTGAGACACCTAAAGGAGCGTAGGTCATGATTGCAAACGTATTTAACAAGCCTAGGATAATTCCCCAAAAAAGCCATGGTCTTTTCTCCATATTAAATTCTCCTTTCTTAGATAAAAAATGACTTGTTTTACGATATTACCTTCAGCGCTGAAAAATAACTATAAAATTACTTATTTTATTTTTCGTATTTATAGGGCCAAGCTGCAAGTCCGCCTTCTAAAACCTTTACATTGGTAAAACCTTCGCCTTCCAGAATAGCTTCTGCTTCATATCCGCGCACGCTTATCTTACAGAAGGCAATTATTTCTTGGTCTTTATTTAGCTCAGTTAACCTGCTGCGTAATTGGCCTAGCGGAATATACTTAAGGTTTTCGTGATTTGCCAACTTAATTTTCTCGGTTTCACCCGGCGTTCTAACATCCAAGAAAATTGCATTATTCGTTGCCATTTTATCCTTTGCTTCTAGTGAAGAAATGCCTTTAAAGCTGCCTGATATTTTGTTCATAATCGTGTTTGCTGCAACAGCTATGTTATCAATGGGGGAGTTAAAAGGTGGTGCATAACATAAATCCGCATCGGACAGCATATCGAGCGTTCCCTTAGCGGTTAATATTGCTGCAACGACATCAATTCTTTTGGTTACATCCCCTTCACCCACTGCTTGTGCACCGAGAACCATTTTACTGTTGGCCTCAACAATAAGTTTCGTGGTGATGATTTTTGCTCCCGCCATATAATGCGGCTTGTCGTGACCAGCTACTATCGTAGTAACATACTCAATTCCCAAGTTTTTAGCATCCCGCTCGGTTAATCCAGTTTTACCAATATTTAAACCAAGGACACTTACCGCTACGGTATTTAAAACTCCTGCAAAGGGAAGATTACCGCCGCATATATTCTCACCAATAACCCGACCATGCTTATTCGCAGTCGAGCCCATTGGTGCAAAAACCATTTTACCAGTGAGCATATGTCTATTCTCTACACAATCACCACCGGCATAAATATCTGGATCGTTTGTTCGCATATAGGCATCAACAGTAATGGCACCAGTTAAACCAATATTTAACCCTGCCGCTTTAGCTAACTCAACGTTAGGTCTTACACCGATGGCAAGAATAACCAGGTCAGTCGGGATTACACCTTTGTCCGTGACGACTTCTTTAACAGTATTTGTTCCATTAAATTGGATCACCGCTTCATTTGACCGAAGATTGACGCCTTTTTCAGTAATATGTTTTTCTACGATACCTGCTATTTCAAGATCTAAAAACGCCGAAAAAACTTGATTCTTCATTTCTACGACCGTGACATTAAGTCCCCTTTTATGTAAGGCTTCTGCAACCTCCAACCCAACGAGGCCCGCACCAATAATGACGGCATTCTTAAACTTACCTTCGTCAAGACCTTCGCGTATTTCCTTTGCGTCATTGGGATGTCCTAACTGAAAAATGTTGCTAAGGTTTATACCGGGTAAATCCGGTTTGATGGGCTTAGCTCCGGTAGCAATTACAAGCTGGTCATAAGGCAATATCAGTTCGGTACCGTCAGCAATTTTTTTTGCATACACGCACTTTTCTTCCCGGTTAATTGATGTAGCTAAGGTTTGTGTCAAGACGCTGATGTTTTTTACATTTTTAAAAAATCCAGCATTCCGCATCACTCCAACCGGAGTTTTCATCAAATCTTCAATGCTCGCGACCTCACCGGCAAGATAAAAGGGTAAGCCACACGCACCATAGGAGATTAATTCGCCTTTTTCCAGAACAGTAATTTCCGCTTGAGGATCGCACCTTCTCGCCTTTGATGCAGCCTTAAGTCCAGCCGCTACTCCACCGATTACCACAATCTTTTTCACGCTAATTCCTCCCTTATTTACGTCATCGTTGAAACATGTACACTGAATTATTGATTTTTGCTATTCTCGAAAGAAAGTGCCTTTTTAGGACATTTTTCTACACACCTACTGCATTTCAGACAATCACTATCTGTAAATCCCTCAGCCTTTACTTTGGCATCATATGGCGTTAATTGCAGAGGACATACGGTAGTGCAAAGTTTGCAGTTTACACAGGTATTTTCAACTATTAACGGTTTAGGTTTTGGTTTTGCACTAAGCCAGTTTGCAAGTGTACCCATTGGGCAGAAGGAACACCAAGCCCTTTGGTGATAGATAATCCCCAGCCCAATGCCTACGATTGTTGTAATTAGAATAATCCTAACGAACACTGCACCCATAGCGGATAAATCGCCCCAGGCATAATACATCTGTCCACTAAAAACACCGATAATAAATATGACCATAAATACTCGAAAGCCAGTACTGCGAAAAACAGGCGGTATTGGCTTCTTAGGTGCAATTTTGGCAAGCACGTTATCGTAAAAACTACCGCGCGGGCAAAAATTACCGCACCAATATCGTCCTTTAAAAGGAGCCATTATGACTGGTGCCAGCATACAGATTAACGCTAATACGCCAATCAGCGGGTAAATGATTCCGACGGCTAAAAAAGCCAGTAAAATCCAGAACAAATATGGTTGAAGATTACTTTTCATTATGTTATCCCCCCTTCTAAACTTTTCTAAGTTAAACTTGAATAGATTATTTTTTTAACATGGTAATCATCGTTTTGATTAGTGCCTCTATTCGGTGGCGCGCTTTTGCATCATCAGTACTGATCTCGTACAAACATTCTTCCGTATATCCTTCGAGGATATGTGCATTCAGTTTGTTAATTGCACCCGTAACAGCACTCAACTGGAACAGAATATCCTCACAGTTCTTATTTTCTTCCACCATTTTTTCGATACCTGTAAGATGTCCCTTAATAGTACCCAGTCGTTTTAGTACACTTTTTTTTAATTCTTCCTTAGCCATTTTCAATTCTCCTCACGTTGATGTTATCATCATTTACAGATTGTATTAAAATTACCAGGGTGCGTTAATAAATTTCCTATACCCACCCCCCATGGGGGGGGTAATTTAATTGTATATCAGTTTATTCCAGAAATCAACCTAATAATAAAATTTCTATCAGACGTACTTGACATGTAAGTGCTATTTGCCCCAGGCAGTTCATACTTCTTGCTTTTCAAGAACAGTAAAAAGAGGTTAACACCTGCTTCTATCAAGTGTTAACCTCTGTGGCAGTAGTAATATTTGGAGCAGCTTAAGATTATGATCTTTTCCAGGCTACCATGAGAAATACGCCAAAGGATCGCTTGCCTCCATCGGAGGTCGTTTTTATGACTTCTGCTGCTGTTCTATCACGGATATCATCAAAGCCCGCCTCTTCTAAAAAACCTGGCGAAGTGTAGAGCGGTCAAATCCGTTGTGGAATACAACGTCATCGTTGCCATGAAATTGCCCTTCATCTAGATCTAGGTCGGCAATACAGAGACATCCGCACGCTGCTAGTACCTTAAAAAATTGATCAAGTAAAGGTTTGGTGTTAACAAATGCTACTTAGGGCTTTTCACCTTGTCTAAATTGCCTTCAATCCACTGTTTCATACGGGATAACCCATCTTCACCGGCTGTGCCTGGTTTTATATCATACCAAACCATCTGGTCAAAAACTACTCTTTGTAGAATACTGTCATCACTTGAAAATTCCACTATTTCCAGATAACAATACCGCTTACCGCTTAAATCGTAGAGACTGCGTTCTACGGCAAAATCAAATTGTTCATAGCCGTCCGTCGGAAGATTGTACTTTTTTCGATTATTTATAGCATCTTGTCGGCCTTTCTCATTGATCTCGTAAGTGATTACAACCTCAAATATGCCTTGCTTTATGTTTCCATCAGCGTCTCTGGCAAACCTGACATTCTCTGTATCAAAATAACTGTTTCCCCTAGGAGTCTCACCCAGCCATTGAAATCTTTCCTGTGCATGAAGAGGCAGCATAATACATATCAACAGAACAATCATTATGAAAGATCGGCAAACAACTCTCATTAGACACACCTCTTTTCATTATTCATTTTAAAATCGTATACAAAAGTTATCCAATATTTAATGCATTCATTGGTTTAAAGTCACAACTATTTTTCATGAAGGAATTGGTCGATTTCTACCATCCTGACAAACTCGGCCCGATACCCTTCCCGATCTTCACCCTTAGCTCTTTTTGCCATTTCCAGTACCTGATTGTAACTCGCTTGGCCCTTGAACTCGGAATTATGCAGAAGCAGGGAATATTCACAAACGGCGGCGGCAAACCTAAAGTTTTCTGATGGTGTACTGGTCATATCTGAGCTGTTGATATGTCTGTTGAACAGCATACTGGTATCATCAGCTGGGTTTTTATAGCGTACTTTTATTTGCAGTAAATCATCACTTTGTACGATTTCAGGACGTTGATAGATCAAAGGATCGATGGATCCGATTGTTTCCTCCGAATCGGCAAGGATTATTTCATAAAGTGCAGTAACTGAATGGCCTGCACCCATATCTCCGGCATCTTTCTTATCATTATTGAAGTCACTATTTTCGAGTACTCTATTCTCGTAACCAATTAAACGGTAATATTTTACTTTGCCAGGATTGAATTCCAGTTGGAGTTTGACGTCTTTGGCAATAGTATAAAGTGTACCGGCCATTTGACCAACCAGGACTTTTTTGGCCTCTAGAGCGTTGTCTATATAGGCGTAATTTCCATTGCCTTTATCAGCTAAAGCTTCCATTTTGTTATCTTTGATGTTACCCATGCCAAACCCGAGTACGCTAAGAAAGATCCCATCATCACGCCGCTCTTCAATCATTCTCGTTAATTCGCCTTCACTACTTACACCAACGTTGAAATCCCCGTCGGTTGCAAGAAGCACCCGGTTATTACCTGATTCTACGAAATTTTCTTTAGCCAGCTTATAAGCCAGCCTGAGGCCCTCGCCACCTGCGGTTGAGCCACCCGCCTGAAGGTTCTCTATCGCATTAATTATTTTATTTTTTTCATTACCGGAAGTAGGTTCAAGTACAATTCCAGCCGCTCCGGCGTAAACAACAATGGATACCTTATCTTGAGCGCGCAATTGTTTTATGAGCATTTTAAACGCGGTTTTTAGCAGGGGAAGTTTATTTGGTTCACCCATCGAGCCTGAAACATCAATCAAGAACACCAAGTTGCTAGGCGGCATATCTTCCGTTTGGATGTTTTTCCCTTGAAGACCGATCAGCATCAATTTATGCCCAGGTGTCCATGGACATTCACTTATTTCCGTCGTCACTGAAAAAGGATGCTCTTCGGTAGGCTGTGGATAATCATAATTAAAATAATTTAACATTTCTTCAGTACGGATCGCATCAGGCGGCGGCAGGGTGCCGGTATTGATAAACCGGCGTAGATTACTGTATGAAGCAGTATCCACATCTATAGAAAATGTTGAGAGTGACGTTTTTAAAGTGTCTTGAAAGCTATTATCAGATATTGGCTTGTATTCTTCGGTGTTGAAAGAAACGGAAGGATTATAGTAGGCTACTGGTGCTGGCGCATATTCCATGCGAGCTGCCCCCGTCTTGGCGATTGAAGAAAACATGGAAGAATCACTAGGAGAGAACGCCAACCATTGTTCTTCATAATATGGAGCCTTAAGTAAGATTACTGTATTCATATTGTTATTAGTTTGGAAGGTTAACTGGTAGTTCTGTTTCAGTGCCTCCAATATTTGTCCCAAAGTCTGCTGCGCTGTTAATTGCAAGTCAACATTAATATTGGCTATTTCAGGGACCGCTATTATCCGAATACCACTTTGCTCACTTAAATAACTTAAAAAGTCCTCGAGGGGTATTCCATTAGTATTGAGTGCCAATTGAATTTCCGTAGTCTTAAGCCTATCTTCGAGACTTCCCGCTGTTGCCCAGGTTGTAGTAGCCAACAAAACTAGTAATAAGGTGACTAGTAGTTTTTTCATTTGAAACTGCCTCCTTGTTTTATTCTTTTCCATATTTATCTAATACCATAAACGCAAAAGAAATTAAAAGGTAACGGATGAAATTTAAAATATTTCAATATTTAGTATAAGTTAATCTATTATTTATAGCGTTACTTTTTCGAAGTTAATTCGTTTAAATGAAATATATCGTAAAGAATTATTGCCAGCGTTGACGCAGGTATACCTTTCACCCTACAATATAGCTAGCACCGCATTATGTATTTAGTATGTTTGCACGTAAATGCAGTGATATATAACAGTTAAAGTTGGTGGAAGGATGCTGGACGAAGATATATTGATTGATAAAGCCAAAGCGGGCGATCGGGATGCGCTCAATGAACTTATTTCGTTGTGCTGGCAGCCTGTTTATCGTTTTGTATCTTACAAAACCGGTAGCCCGGAAGACGCTCAGGAAATAACTCAGGAAACATTTATCAGGGCTTTTCGCTCGTTACCGAGATATCAAAAAACCGGTGCCATGTTTAAAACCTATCTTGATCGCATAGCACTAAACTTGATCACTGATTTCTGGCGAAAAAAAGGGCGAACTCCGGCGGTGGTCGAACTCGCCGAATACCAACAGCCAATCGCTGTAGATGACCAACCCGAGGCCCAGGCTGTAAGCCGCGAAATGAGCGAGGCAATTGCCAGCGTGCTAAAAGAATTGCCTAATGAACAGCGACAGACCGTTGAGTTCAGGATTATTGCTGGCCTGCCTGTCAGAGAAACAGCAATAGCGATGGGTAAATCAGAGGCGGCTATTAAAATGCTGCAGCAGCGGGCACTGAAAAATCTGCGCGTTTTGCTACTGGACAGAGGCATTATAGAAAATTGTACGGGGAGGTGAAACTGATGTCTGAGTCCGTGAAGATAGCCAAGGAGATGGAAGAATTGTCCCGATTGCTAGATCAAATGAATTCCGGGCAATACCCGGAATGCGATGAAGAAAGCGCTGCCTTGCTGGAAGTGGCAGCATTAATAAAAAAAGCGGGAGCACCTATTCGCCCGCCACAACACATTCTGGATCAAACTTTGAAAGAAGTTGTTGCAAATCTGCCTTACAGCCGTCTAAATCGTTTCAGAACATGGATGTATTCCGGCACCTTGGGCACAGTGGCTTCCATCTTACTGATAATTAGCTTTAACTTGATACCATCATGGCCTAAGGAGATACCGTCTGTTATACCAGCACCCCCAACTACTGGTTTTGAACTCAGTCATACTACCCAAGAGAATGACGGAGAGCGATCATTAATTTCTCAGACTACTCCGAGTGAGCATCTAAAGCCGTCAGAAACCGTGAGCGATACTACTGCCACCGTAGGAGAAAATTCTCCGGTGATTAAGGAAGTACCATCATTGCCAACCGTAATTGTACCTACACTTCCACCAAGTGACCAACTAAAGCCGCCCAATCAGGCTAAGCATGCTCCTATTATGGGCGAACAAGCACCTGTGGAAAATAGATCGAAGTTCTATAACAAGAGCTTGTACCCCGCTGAACCAGAAGCTAAGTCTTCCATCATGTCTGCACTTTCCCTTCCTGGTCAAGTGCCTGATCCAATAATTATTGACCAAGAAAGCGGTATGATACGTCAAGTATTTAATAAGGGTACAGCTCAAGAAATCGTCGTTACCCAAATGTTCAATAAAAGAAATGCCGCGATCACAAAATCTCAACCACCAATCATGATGGATACGGTCGCAGAACAGCTTGAAACGGTCAATAAAGTTACCATTTTCATCTATGGCCAAGAGGTAACAATTGAAGGGAGCCAAAGCAAGCAGGAACTACTTAAAATGGCAGAAACCCTAACGATGCCATAAGAAATTAAATGCAACGACTCCTGCTACTATTTTTATTTAAATTTTTTAAGCAGTACGAGATCACCATTACTGCTTCGATATCATATAGAGGATCAACAACTTTTTCAAGGTTGTTGATCCTTTCTGTATTTAAGGGATAGAGTGGATAGGGTAAATACGTCCCGTCCCTCTAAAAGATGATTAAACAAAAAGCCTCATCTGCCGTTTTTTTTTTTGCGGATGAAGCTTCTTATCCAATTTCTAAAACTCCCACTTTCTGAAGGTGTGGGTTCTTACTAAGTTTTAGCTGGAGGTTTACTATTCATTTTTCTCACTTTTGGTCGTGATCGTGGTCGTGGTCGTGGTCGTGGTCGTGGTCGTGATCGTGCTTGTGTGTATGGGGGTGGAGGTGTTTCTTGTCTGGATCGCCGTGGTATTGAGCAGGACCTACGATCTTTGTTTCGCATGTTTCACCAATAATTAGTCTTAACAGATTTGGATGCTCCATAACCTTTTTACCTGAGCCATAGCCTATTTGTTTCACGGTCAGTGACGGCAGATCCATAAAAGAGTCCGCCAAAACAGAGAGCAAGGCTGCTCCTGTTGGTGTCACCAATTCTCCTTTAATGCCTGCACCGTAAATAGGCATATCCCGCAAGATTTCCAACGTTGCGGGGGCGGGTGATGGAATGAGTCCATGCATACAATTGATAAAACCTTTACCCATAGGTAATGGTGATGCATATATTTTTTCTACCCCGAGCAGGTGCAGACCCAGTACTGTACCCACAACGTCCACGATTGCGTCAACAGCTCCGACTTCGTGAAAGTGGATATGATCAGGCGTCGTGTCGTGCACGGTGGCTTCTGCCACAGCTAGGCGATTAAAGACATCCTTGCTTTTTTCCTTTACTTCTTTCGGCAGCGTACTGTTATCAATTACCTGGGTGATGTCGAAAAGGCGCCGCTCAGGCTGATTTATGTCTAACAGATCTACAAAAACGTTTGCAGCGGTAATTCCGTTTCTTTTTACTTTTTCCCAACGTAAGTCATAGCCCTTTATGGGTAACTTGGCCAGTTCTTCCTTTAACAAAGCGAAGTCTACCCCAGCGCTGATCAAAGCGCCTAGGCACATATCCCCGCTGACTCCTGAAAAACAATCAAAGTAGGCTATCTTCATGATCATTTCCTCTCAATCATTTGGGTTATAGCGTTGGCCATGGCGGCTGCACCAAAGCCGTTATCAATATTTACAACACTCATGCCCGAGGCGCAACTGTTGAGCATGCAGAGGAGAGCGGAAAGTCCGTGGAAACTGGCTCCGTAACCCACGCTAGTGGGCACGGCGATAATGGGCTGATCAGCCAGACCTCCAACCACACTGGCCAAGGCACCTTCCATTCCTGCTACTACAATGACGACGTGAGCCCAGCGGATCATGTCCAATTTATCAAGGAGTCGATGGATTCCCGCCACACCGACGTCGTAAGTTCTGCGCACTTCATTGCCCATTACTTCCGCAGTGATAGCAGCCTCTTCGGCCACCGGTATGTCGGTCGTCCCAGCGCTCATAACCAGGATGTTGCCTTTTTTAATCGGTTGTTCGCCACGGGAAACCACGATGGTCCGGGCCAGATCATTATAAACGGCATCAGGGAAAATCGTACGTACAGCTTCAAAAGCTTCCTTTGTGGCCCTGGTGCCAAGGATACTCCTTTGCCCTCCGCAAAGCCTGTCAAAGATCTGGGCGATCTGATCCACCGTTTTACCCTGACAAAATACTACTTCTGGAAAGCCTTTGCGCAGGGCACGGTGGTGGTCAATAACAGCAAACCCGAGATCCTCATACGGTAAGGTCTTAAGCTTGTTTAATGCACATCCTACGTCAACTTTACCACTTTTTACATTTTCCAGTAAAAGGCGCAGTTCTGCTTTCACCATATTTAAAAATCAACCTCCTCGTAGGGACCTTTTTATATCGCTAATCGTCGGGCTAATTCTGCCGCAAAGCAAGCTATATTGGCGGCTAAAATTGAATTAAATTTGTGCTAAGAGTTAGAAGGGGATTAAAGTCCCCTTCTAATACAAAAAAATCATTTATAGTTCTCAACGCTCATTGTTTTGATCTGTAATACGTTTTAAGCATGTGGCGATATCCTTGAGGTCATCAAAGAGGGTTGAATCACCATATTCCGCCAGTTGGTATGCCATTTCGTCAACCACTCCCTGCAACGTTTGCAAAACGTTCCAGTGTGGAACGTACTTAGCATCGGAAGTGAGTTCACCCCAGTATTTGGTTAAAACTTCGTTTATCCGGAGCCCAGCTAAACCCTCCATCATTTCTTCTCGGGATATCCGTCCTGAAAGGAACCGCTGGATTAAATCCAGTGATACTTTACCGACTACTAAAACAATTTCATTAAGTTCTTTACAGCCATCAGATTGTATACTCATTCTACATATCAACCCCTTAGTTGAGGATATCTCTACTGGGACATTTCTTCGAAGGTTGTGTTTCTTTAACGGAAATGTTCCCTTCCTAAGAGGCGTGTCCCCTTTCTTTAATAAATGCCGGGCTGTGAATGCAATTTTTAAGTAATTTAACTGGTTTAAGGCATCCACTTTCATAAGTGGTTAAATAGTTATACTTCAGGTGGAGTAGAGTCTCCACCTGAAGTCCAGAAGCCTGACACAGTCAGACGGGTTCACTATATCAAGCAGGCAATGTTAAACCTGCTTTTAGGTCATCCGGATGACCATGGTTCTTACTCTTTCAACTAACACGGAGATTTCAGACGCAATAGCAGCCAGCTTCTCGGCATCAGCCGGATTGCTTTTCAGTGCTTCGCTGTCTGCAAGCACAGCTTCGGTTATTCTTTCGGCTTTTTGGGTGCGCATGAAGGTTCTGTTGTCTTTAATGGGGTCAAGTTCAGCCATTGCTTGCTCAATTTTAGCCTTGATGTCGCCACTGGCTTTGGCAGCGGCCTCTTTCAGGTTTTCCAGGATTTGTGCAGCATGTGCATGTGCAGGATATCCAGACATAGTTGTGTACCTCCTAATAATTTTATATTTTTTTGAAATAATTTTAATAATTATTCTTCATTATAAAATGCTTCTACAGCTTTGGCTAGCTGATCAAAGAATAATTCTGGAGTTGTATTTTGATATTTCAGGACAGACTGGGCCTGCTCAGTATCATACCAGTCAAACCAGCCGGGATTATCTGAATAAACAGCCTCCTCAAAGGGGAAGTCTATTGTAGCCAGATGTTTTGCTGCCCACTCGTGACCTAGCATTTGCCATTTCTTGCCGCCGGCTACGTTAAAGATCTTGTTCCGTGCTTCCTTGGTTACAGCCGAGTTGTACAGGGCGGCAGCCACGTCATCACGCGCAACAAATTCGACCCGCTGGTCTTTCAAGAACTGCCAAGGGTTGGGGTCATAGAAAGTGGGAATAACGACACCCGTAATCCGTAAGACAGTGTAAGGAATGCCTGAAGCAAACACCACTTTTTCCGCCTCGATTTTGCTTTCCGCGTACAGATCCATACCTACCTGCGCGTGGTCAGTTTTAATGGGCGGATTGTCGGTAGTAGTCCATCCATAAGTGGAGACCGAGGACGAAAACGTAAACTGGACGTCACGTCCTTCTTTGGCCAAGGCATCAAGCACTGTCTTGGTTCCGCCGACGTTAACAGACATGGTCTTTTCCCTGTCGGTGCTCAGGTGAGTCATCAGGGCAGCAAGGTGAATGACCGAATCAACGCCTTTGACCGCACTTGCCATAGCCTCGGCATCGGTTACGAAACCTTTTACGACGGAAATGCCCTTTTCTCCCTCAAGACCGGCATAGTTAGCCGGAGGAATATCAAAAACGGTTACCTCATTGCCTGCGGCCAGCGATCTTCTTACCAGTTCGCGTCCAATATTGCCCGCTCCACCGGTGATCAGAATTCTCATTATTTACTTGCCTCCTTCTGCTTTATTATATCAACAAGCTTATGTGTAATACCCCAAAAAGCCTTGGATACAGGAGAATCAGGGTATTGGACCACCACCGGAACGCCCTCGTCGGCCGCTTTTCCAGCCAACTCATTTAAGGGAATTCTGCCCAGGAAAGGAATTTTATAAGTCCGGGCCAGATCCTCACCCTTGCCTTTACCCATGATGGCAATTTCTTCGCCACAATGAGGGCAACAAAAATCACTCATGTTTTCGATCAGGCCCAGGAGTGACGCACCCAGTTCATTGGCGCTGCAAATGGCCTTACTACACACGCTCACAGATATTTCCTGGGGCGAGGTTACTAACACCATACCATCCAACCCGGGAATAGATTTCATAATAGTTGTCGGCTCGTCTCCCGTGCCTGGCGGCAGGTCGACCAACAGGAAATCCAGTTTGCCCCATTTCACCGAAGCTAGCAACTGGCGAATCACGCGCGCCTTATAGTGTCCCTTCCACATAACCGGAGTAGCCTCACCTGGCCAGAATAGGCTGACAGACATGACCTTGACTCCAAGTGCTGTTTCCGCAGGACTCATACCCCAGGCGCCGTGCATTTGATCGATTTCATTAGGAACACTTTGCATGTGGTGGGAATGATCGTGATCGAGCGGCATTTGCTGGGGAGGCTGACTGGCGCTCTGCATTTCAGATCGCTTACAGTGTACCCGCATCTGACCGCTACGACTACTGTCGCTGTTCTTTTCGGTTTTCTTACCCGGGCCGTATTCTTCTATTGACTTACCCACGCCTATCATTTTGGGTACACTAGGCCCGTGTACATCCGCATCAAGGATTCCGACGGAAAAGCCCATCTTTTTCAGTGCCGACGCGATATTGATAACCGCGCTGGTTTTGCCAACGCCACCTTTACCGCTGAGAATAGCAATTTTAAACCGCACGTCTTTCAAGGCTTCTCTGATCGGTCCGTGCTGATCGGCTAGTTCCTTTTTAATTTGCTCCCGCAGGCTAATCTTTTCAAATTGTTCCATTTGTTCCATCGCTGTTAAATCTCGTTCTACTGCCATCTGACCGTCATCTCCCCGCTATGAGTACTTCGTAATCCTGTGAACCAAGCCCCAAACTTTCCGCATGTTTGAGCATTATGTCCGGGTTTGTCCCGGTGAGCGCGCTAAACTTGTCATCGCCCTGGGGCAGCGCTTTAGGTTCATCAGCGTTCGCCCCGGGGATACCGGGGGCCCACTTGATCAAATCCCTGCTTAATGTATCAATAGCTACCGGGTCGGTGGATGCCAAGATACCGATATCCGGTACAAAGGGCACATCAGCCCAGGCAAAACGGTAGTACTGTGGAACAATATCGGTCAAAAAATTCAAATATATGACTTTCTTGTTTAGGGTTTTGACTATGGCTGCCGCAGACTCTGCAACCCTCCGCTGAAAAGCCATCAGATGGTCGTATTTTAGCTGGCGTCCTTTGTTCGGACAGATAACCAAGCAGGTACCGCAACCTGAACAACGCGCCTCATCATAGGAAAAAATTCCTTCAGCATGGGTTAACGCCTGCCATTGGCATGCATCTATGCATATACCGCAGGATTGGCAGTTTTCTTTGTGCCAGTCAGGCTTCAAATCCTGATAAACTCTGGCCTTTCCTGAATTATTCATGCATTCAATACCTAAGTTAACAAGCGCTCCAAACATCCCGGCCTGAGGGTGGGCAGCAACCTGAGAAACCATTACGATACAGTCAGCTTCGCGAATGGCTCTGGACACTTCTATACCGCCCAGTTCACTTCCACCGGTAGAAATAAACTCACCATCGTCTCCCTCGTATCCGTTGGCCAGGAAACGGTCACAGCCGAGAGAATCTACGGAATAACCCATTACTTCGGCTGCAGCAAGCCACTTATCACCTTTTACTTGTCCCTTGGGGAAGAAGCCGGAGGTATCGGTAAGCGCGGGAAAACCTCCTAATTCTGTGACTTTCTCGACTACCGATCTCATTACAACAGGCCGGATGTATCTGGTGTAGCCGACCTGACTATAATTAGCCTTGATAAATGTTACTCTTTTGCCTTGCGGTATCATTGCAGCAAATTCCGGTACACTTAAAAGCAATCCTATCTTTTCTGAATAGCTTTTATAGATACCGGCAGCTCGGGCGTCAACCATGAAAACATCAGACACAAGCAATCCTCCTGCCATATTGCAACATATATTTAGATTCAACTTTAAATTACAACATGCCATTAGCCCAAGATAATCTTGGACTAATGGCTGTAAAACATTATTTAAGGGAAATGATCTTATTCTTTGGTTGCAGCAGCTTCATTACTAGCTTCTGCAAATTGTTTCCAGGCACCTTCCACAAACTTAGCGCGTTTGAATGGTTCTACGCCGCAATTCTTGGTGACATGACCACCGGTCTCATAGTGCTTACGAAGAATGAGAGTACATGGTTCGGTCTCAATTTGATGTTTGCCCATGTTCTCCGGAGTAAGGATCGCTTCGTAAGTAACCAATTCGTAGTCCAGGGAGCCCATACCAATCTTCGCGCCTGCACGGGTTTGGATCCGTGGGGTAACCAGGTTAACAGCTTTGAACTTGTCATCGCCGGGCTTCAGGCCGAGGGAGTCGGCACGGGAACCGGGCATGTTCGGGT
>Ga0074193_1000785_pt1 | contig 47529 bp, 36 predicted proteins | sample EPASupsiteHSE605_FD_64523 | JGI IMG/M metagenome (GOLD analysis project Ga0074193, IMG submission 64523) | Bioremediated contaminated groundwater from EPA Superfund site, New Mexico - Sample HSE6-05 | ecosystem: Environmental > Aquatic > Deep subsurface > Groundwater > Contaminated ...
TTAAGAACATTAGCTATGATTCCTGAGAAAGGAGGCATTCGTGGACTTGCGAGAGCTACCGGACACAGTAAAGACACAATTTGTAGATGGCTCAAGATTGCAGGAACTCATTCAAAAGAAGTTACAACTTATTTCCTCACAAATCTTAATCTTAAGAGTGTAGAGGTTGATGAGATCTGGTCATATATAAAAAAAGCAAAAAAATGTAACTGAAGAAGACTCTGAAGAGTGTGGTGATGTATACTCACTTACAGCGATAAAAAGTGATACAAGATTGTTCCTTTTCCATCATGAAGGAAAACGTAGTACAGAGGATGCTATAGAGTTATTTAACGGAGTTGAGACGATGCGTTGCGCATCTTCGCCTATTCCTGTATTTACCTCGGATGATTGGGATCCCTTTGAAGAAGGGCTTATAAATGTTTATGGTAAAGTCGAGTTACCACAATACAAGGGTATTGGAAGAAAACCACTGCCGAAACTGGTTCCACCTGACGATTTAAAATATGTCAAGGTATTGAAGAAAAAGGTAAAAAATTATGTAGTTGAAACAATTCAACGTATCGTCTTTGGAGATCCTGAAGAAATATTCGAAATGCTTGGAATTCATTCGGATGGTTATGTCGGTACTTCATACGTAGAAAGGATAAATCTCACGATCAGGACATCTCTTGCAAGATTTATAAGGAAAACGATGAATTTCAGTAAAACCATGAAGATGCATCAGAGAGCTTTTGACTTATTCCAAGCATGGTATAACTTTATAAAACCTCATAAGTCTCTAAGATTAAAAAGAGACTCTGGAAATAGAAAATGGTTCCAAAGAACTCCAGCAATGGCAGAAGGAATAACTGATCACATATGGAGTTTAAAGGAATTATTAACGTTTAGAGTTCCTGTTCAATGATTTGGGGACACGACCTAAAAACATTGACCAATTTAACTAAAAGATGACACACGGAAAGCACGGAAGAAAGGAATTAAGGGCATAGGGATTTCTGTGCTTTCCGTTTTTCTATATTCATCTCAGTCAAATACCCTTAATTTCTGCAGGGCACGCCAGCACAACTTAGATTTTTCTCTTCTTTACCGGTTCCGCCTCAGGAAATAGGCCGCTCCCACAGCCATTGCCACAATTCCCAGACCCGGCCCAGGAGTTTCTTCTTCTGAAGTCTCTGTCCCGGTAGCGTTTGAGGATTCATTTGTCCCATCGGTTTCATTAACTTGGGATTCTGTCTCATTTACAGTCTCTTCGTTTGCTATGCCCTGTTCATAAGCACTGGCACTGGAATTCAGCCTGCTTTCAAGAGTTTTGACGGCGTTTGGAACTTTAGGGAAAAGCGGGGACTTATCGATTCCTCCTCCTGTTATGTTATATGAAGTGTCGCAAATTCCGTTGCTGTTTTCGTCCGTGCATATCTCGCTGTAACCCTTGCCTTCAAGGTCTGCCCAGAAGTTTCCGGCAATGTAAGGGCCTCTCACAATATTCGACTTTGTTACGAGGGGACTCTGCCAGATATTTTCTGCGTTTACGGCTTTTTCTTCGACGTTTTCGGCGTTTTTGAAGTAGTTGTTATAGATAATGTTCCTGCTGCTTTCTTCAACGGAAATCCCAAAACCGTAGTTATAGGCAATGATGTTGTCCTGGATATCATTCGAGTCCGAGCTTTCGAGCCTTATCCCTTTTTCGTTAAGGGTAATAATGTTGTCACTTATTGTGTTGCTTTCGGAATTTGTAAGGAGAATTCCGTATTCTGCTCCCTGGACTTTGTTGTTGTTGATATAACAGTTTTTTACTCCTGTGAGTGAAATCCCTGCTTTTTCCGAACCTTCAATGCCGAATCCACTGAATGAGGCTCTGTCTACGCTGATTTCCACGGTGCTTTTTTCAGGATCTGCGGCCATGATAACTGTGTCCTCAGGGTTCCTGGAGTCGGACCAGATTCTCACCTGCTTGTCGATTTTGAGATTTTCAACATAAGTTCCGGGGCTTATGAAAATCGTGTCTTCGGCTTTTGCGGCATCTACTGCAGCCTGAATAGAGGTATAACCTCCTTCCGCTGTGGAATTCACTCTTAAGCTTGCAGCAGAAACAGCAGAGCAAGTGCAGATTACTACCAGAATGGCTACAAGTGCTGTTATTTTGAAGATTCTTAAATTCCTATCTTTTGCTCTTCCCATCTTCAATTTCCCCTTTACCTTTCATTTCTTTCTTGCCTTTTCATTCGGCCTCGGCTTTTCAGAAACAGTTAAGTTTTCCCTTTTTTAGGTATTCTGTGTTTTTCAGAACGAATTCTTTCAATATTTTATCGAGCGATGAATTTTGTTCCGAAACTAATATACTTTTGGAATTAGAATTTCTGAATAATTTTCCTTAAAATAGTTCTGAATAATTTTCCTTATATATTTGATATCTCTGCAGGGCTGAAATAGAAGATTAATTTTTAATACATCCCTGTTATTAATTCGTAGATATTAGCTGGCAACAGGTGCATTGTTTTAAGAGTATTCGCTGTTCGATATTTGATTCTCTAAATACATGTTAATGCCTAACAGGTTGTAAAAGCTAATACAGGTTGCAAAAGCTAAAAATCCAGGTTTGGTAAGTTTCAAACCATTGCAAAACATAACCTATTGCAAAACATAACCTATTGCAAAACATTATTGTTACGAATATCTTAATGACTGTAAAATCTCAATAATCGTATAACCTAAATTGTTTTGTTATTGTCTCGAATGGAGGCTTAAAAATGAATGAGAAAATTGCGCCCCATCTTGAAGAGCTAACCAGGGCGCTTGGAGACCTTGAAAAGACTGGCATCCGGGCAGAGTTTGATAAACTTCTTGCTTTTCGCGTACCTCCGGATGTTGCAAAAGAGAGTATTCTCCGCAAGTTCGGAGGGAAAAGGAAAGTCCTGAAAGTAAAAGACCTCTCGGCTAACCTGAAGAGTTTTGAGATTACAGGCAGGATCCTGGACATTGGAGAAAAATCGATCCGTCCTAAGGAAGGGGCTCAGGAAGGAGCTCAGGAAGGAGCTCAGGAAGGGACTCAGGAAAGGCCTTCCAAGCTCTATACCGGGGTTCTTGCAGATGAAACAGGTTCAGTGATGTTTTCTTCCTGGAAGGAACTGCCAGGTTCAACAGGAGACGCAATCAATATCAGAAATGCCTATACCCGCATCTGGCAAAACAGAATCAGGCTTTCTATCGGAGAACAGTCCCTCGTATCAAAAATTCCGGACTCCTCATTTCCTCCCCTATCCGAACTTTCCGGAAGCCAGACAAAAAAGCTAATTGATATCGGAGCCGTGGATTTTTCTGTAGAAACTGTAGCCTGCGTGCTTCAACTTTCCCACAGAGAGGTTCTGGTACGGGGGCGTCCGTCCAGAGTGATTTCCGGCGTACTTGCGGATGAAACCGGCAGGCTACCTTTCACAGCCTGGATTGAACTTCCTGAAATTGATATCGGAAGCATAATCCGAATTGAGGAGGCTCAGGTCCGGATGTTCAGGGGAATGCCGTCTGTCAATATCCTGAACAGCACAAAAGTTTCTTCCGTCGGGCCGGAAGAAGCCAAAAAGCTTTCATTTACCTTCGAATCCGTAAAAAAAGACCCTTTTCCTCTGAAAATTGAAAAAATAGATTCAAGAGACAGCATGTTCGATGTTGCTGCAGCAGGAAACGTGGTTTCAGTCCGGCCGGGTTCGGGGATTATCTCCCGCTGTCCGGAATGTAGTCGAGTGGTTCAAAAAGCAAGCTGCAGGGTTCACGGCAAAGTAGAAGGCATAAGGGACATGAGGATTAAGGCCGTACTGGATGACGGGACAGGAGCCATGTCAGTTATGTTCCCCAGGGAACTTGCAGAAATTATCTATGGAAAAACCCTTGAAGAAGCTGAACAGCTAATGATTTCCGATGTCTCTAAAGATGCAGTCTACGAAGATCTCAAACGTTTCCTTACAGGCCGCTACCTTGCAGTCCGGGGGAACTCTTCAAAAAGCGAGTATGGGATTTCCTTTGTAGCTGAACAAGCCTGGGTGCCTGAAGATGATCTGGCTGTCAGGGTAGTGGAACTTCTGCACAGGCTTGGGCCTGATGAAGAGGATGGACAGGACAGAAATTCACAGGTTTCCGGTGGAGGAATCAGGCTTGCTTAAACGAGAAGTTGCAAAAAGGGTTTTTGCAAGGGAATTTGAGGCCTGCAGGGAACTTGAAAAATCAGCCAGACCTGATTCGGACGCGGTGGATCCGAAGTCCCCCAATCTGCTTATCAGCCCTCTCGGGCTTATTCTCAACCGCATCTTTGTGGTTGGAGTAATCACAGAACTTGACAGCATTGGCACACAAAACGAGATGTGGAAAGCGAGGATAGTTGACCCTACAGGAGCTTTTACGGTATATGCAGGGCAGTACCAGCCTGAAGCATCCATTTTCTTTTCAACGGTTCAGATTCCTGCCTTCATCGCTCTTACAGGAAAAGCCAGGATCTACGAACCTGAACCCGGATCGGTTTTTGTCTCTATTCGGGCTGAAGAAGCAAATGTGGTGGACGAGGAGATCCGCAGCAGGTGGGTTGTTGATACTGCAGAGCAGACAGTTGAGAGGCTTGAAGCCTTCTCGGATGCTCTGGCTAGCGGATATCGCGGAGAAAAATTCAGGGAATACCTGCTGGAGAAAGGTATTTCTTCCGAGCTTGCGGAAGGTATTTCTATTGCCCTTGAAAGGGAAAGTGCTCCTCAGGAGTTTGCGGCACTGCTTAAAGCCTCCATCAGGGGAGGGCTCAGGGCCCTGGATTTTGAATCCGAAGGTGATGCAGGGGCCAAGGCTGACCAGAAAGAGTTTGTGCTCGAGCTGCTCAGGGAAATGGGCGGGAACAGGGGAGTTGACTACGCAGCTTTTGTGGATACGGCAATTTCTAGAGGTATTTCTGAAGAAGTTGTGGAAGAAGTTGTCTGTTCTCTCCTTTCAGGCGGGCAGTGTTACGAGCCGAAGATAGGGATAATCAGACTGGTCGGTTAATCGTACAGGGGAGAAAAATCTCGAAAAATGTCAAGATGAGCAGGATTTGCCTCTAAATACGTGTGATAATGCTTAAGTGTGATTAAGTTGATTTGTATTCTCTGTTAAAATTTAATCTCTCACGTTTATTGTATTTATCTGGAGAAATTGAAATGAAAGTATTGGTCAGCGACTCACTCTCCGACGAAGGCTTGGAGATTCTAAAAGAGCATTTTACTGTTGACGTGTCCACCGGGCTTTCCGAGGACGAACTGGTGAAAATAATAAAGGATTACGATGCGCTTGTAATACGCAGCGGTACCCAGGTCACTCAAAAAATTATCGAGGCTGCCGACAACCTGAAAGTTATCGGAAGAGCAGGCGTCGGAGTTGACAATGTTGATGTGGATGCAGCTACAAAGAAAGGCATCATTGTGACCAACGCTCCCGAAGGAAACATGATTTCGGCAGCAGAGCACACCATTGCCATGATGATGGCAATGTCCAGGAATATCCCTCAGGCAAACGCCTCCCTGAAAGCCAGGGAATGGAAGCGCAATAAATTCATGGGTGTTGAGGTTAAGGGCAAGACCCTGGGAATTATAGGTCTCGGAAGAATTGGTTCTGAAGTCGCAAAAAGAGCTTCAGGGCTTGAAATGAATCTCATGGGATACGACCCATTCATTTCTGAGAAGAGGGCTGTCGAACTTGGAGTCAAGCTTGGGACAGTGAATGAGATCGCAAAAGAAGCTGACTACATCACAGTACACACTCCCCTCATTAAAGAAACCAGAAACATTCTTGATGAAGAGCAGTTTGCCCTGATGAAACCCGGTGTCAAGATTCTCAACTGTGCTCGCGGCGGAATTATCAGCGAAGAAGCCCTGGCAAAAGCTCTAGCAAGCGGAAAAGTAGGCGGGGCAGCATTAGACGTTTTCGTCGAGGAGCCTCCTTTCAACAGCCCTCTCCTCAATTTTGACAACGTTATAGTAACTCCTCATCTCGGAGCCTCTACTCAGGAAGCTCAGGTCAACGTTGCAATCGACATTGCCAAGGAAGTAGTATCCGTTCTTACTGGCGGGCTTGCGAAGAATGCAATCAATATCCCGTCTGTAAAGCCAGAAGCTATGGCAGTCCTTGCCCCTTATATCAGGCTCTCGGAGATCATGGGCAAAATTGCAGGGCAGCTTGTAGACGGCAATTACGAAAAGGTAGAGATCGCATACAATGGGGAGATTTCCGGAAAAGATACCAGACCCCTTACAGTTTCTGCTCTCAAGGGGCTGCTTGAAATGGCTCTTGGTTCCGGAGTGAACTATGTCAATGCCCCTATCCTTGCAAAGTCCAGGAAGATTGCAGTCGTAGAAAGCAAGTCCGAATCTTCCGAGGAATACTCCTCAACCATCAGTATCAGGCTTATTGGCGGAGGACTGACAAAGCTGGTTGCCGGAACTGTTGTTGGAGATGAGCCAAAGATCGTTTCGGTTGACGGAGACAAGATGGATATATTCCCTGCAGGACGTATGATTTTTGCCAAACACATTAACAGGCCGAACGTTATTGGACCGTGCTGTCTGGTTCTTGGTGAAAACAATATCAACATCTCTGGCATGCAGGTTGGCAGGGCCGAGATTGGAGGCGTTACCATGATGGTTCTTAACGTAGACTCTGAAGTCTCTGACCCTATCCTTGAAAAAGTCCGGAAGGTTGACGGAATACTCGATGCTAAACTTGTAACCCTCTGAATTTTCCCAGGCTTCGGCATTAATCCGGCATAAGAATCCTTTGCCGAAGCCTTTTAACCTTTTTCAGGAAGACACCGCTAAGGCCTGTTGTACTGAATCCTATTATGCTACTGAATCCTATTATGCTACTGAATCCTATTATGCTACTGAATCCTATTATGCTACTGAATCCTATTATGTTATACTCTCCGACCTGGTGTCAATTTTTAAGGGGATAATGAATGGAAGAACTTAAACGTGTAATTTCGGCTCCTTTTAAAAAGAATCTTGCAGTTTCTCTTTCGGAAAAGGATTTTGAATTTTCTCTGGCTTTTGATCTCAAATGGTTTTCCCCGAAAATAGCCTCAACAGTAAAGGACCACGCTCTTGAAACAGGCTTACTTTCCCTTAAGGATGGTGCTCTTGTACCTGGCTTTGATGTGGAAAGTGTCCGGCTTCCCCATGCTTTTAAGCCGTCGGAGAATTTTCTCGAAGGCCAGGAAAATTCCGGAAAAAAACCTTCCTCTATCAGAGAAGAAATTTCCTTTGAGCAAATTTTGGAGTTCATTTCCGCAGATACCGGAGTAAACAGGCAAAGGCTTGTTTCCGAAATCAACTCCATGCAGGACAGGCTTTTTTACCTTGTGGATATTCGGATTGTTGCACTTATTGTAGCAAAGAAGTTCGGATGCGAGATTGAAGCAATTTTCGACAAAGTCTCGAAGTCAGTGCTAGGCTCCTCTTATTAACGGAGTTATGCAGCTTTTTTTTCCAATTTTTCTTTTGTCTTGCCCGCCGGAGGATTTAGGGAGATTGTTTTACCTCTCTCCTAAGAACCGGACGCGACAGTCTCCCGTCATCCGGCTCAAGCATTTTATACCCCTTTTTCAAGCAGTTAGATCAGAGTATGTCTACAGGACAACTTTCTTAATAGGTTCACTTATAGCGTCTACTAATCGAATAAGTTCACTTATAGCGTCTACAAATTGTTATGAATTGCCTTCATAATCGCGGGCGCTGACATCTCTGGCGTAGTTATCTCTACGTATGCGCCTGTTTTAGTATTATCCAGCTCTGCCATGATCTTATCCAGGTCGCCACAGGTGGTGGCCTTCCTCGCCATCCAGCCATCGCAGCCGAGTGTCTCTGGCAATTTATGATATTGCCATTGTGCCAGGTCGTTGTAATAATAATCTAACTTCTTAGATAGCATTCTTTCTATCAGGTAGCCGTGATTATTCAGCACGAAAATAATAGGCTTCAGACCATAGCGATAAAACTGGCCGACTTCCTGGGCTGTCATCTGGTGCGACCCTTCGCCTGTTATGAGAACTACTCGCCGGTCCGGAGAAGCCAGCGCTGCGCCAAAGGAAGCAGGGGTAGCCCAGCCTATTGCCCCCCAGAGCGTTTGGTTATGGAACGTGGCTCCTTTCGGTAAAAATACTGGCAGTAAGCCGTAGAAGGATGTGCCTGAATCCACTATGATGATATCGTCGGGCTTAAAAAATTTAGCGTAGCTCGCGTATAAATAATCAGCCGTTATCGGGTTGCTAGCGTCTACCTTTGGCTTTGTGGGAGACTTCGCCACAGGTCCCATGACATCAGTACGCTTATGAAGTCTTTTGACGAGTTCCTCCAGTACATCGGACATTTTTAGATTTGTGTAATTAGCATACCCTATATGGATATTGGAAGGCATAATATTGATAATGCGGGATTTGTCCAGTTTTGCTGTGAACATACCCATATTAATATCAGACAGGGCAGTACCTATGGCAAGTATGCAGTCGCAGGATTCCACGAATTCCCTAATTTCAGGATTCGCAAGCTGTCCGATGTATAATCCCCGATAGGAGGGATTCGTCTCGTCGAGGACTGACTTATCCATTGCCATTGTCACATAAGGTAAGCCAGAAGCATTAACAACGGCTGTGGTCAAATCCTGAAACCCAAAGCGATTGAAAAAGATGCCTGGCATAATACAGGCTTTCTTTGCATTCAATAGCTTGTTTATTATGGTCGAGACCACTTCTTCTAGCGCCTCAGGATCGCTTTTTACAGGCACGTTTGCCGGTTCCGGGAAAGATGAGACATTTTCGTGAACATAGTTGCTAGGTATGGCAATATAGACGGGACGGTGATTCTCCAGGCCTGCCGCGATGACACGCTTTACTTCACAAATGCAGTTTTCCGGGGTAAGCATCGTCTTTGCACATACGACTGGTGTAGCCATTGCCATGAATTGGTCGAACTCTCCGTTACCCAGTGTGTGATGCACTATGGCATGTCTTTCCTGGACAGGCATATTCGGCATCCCGACAATATGAAATACCAGATTGTGCTCTGCGTAAGAACCTGCTATGCCGCATAGCGCAGACAGTTCACCTACACCAAAGGTAGTAGACAGCGCTGACATGCCATTGATACGAGCATAACCGTCGGCAGCATAAGCGGCGTTCAGCTCATTGCAGCAACCGATCCAGCGTAGCTCCTTATCATCACAGATAGCATTGTCGATAGGGAAAGCATAGTCCCCTGGCACGCCGAAGATATCCCTGATGCCCAGCTGTTTTAATCGATTCAGAAGATATTGAATAACTGTCTCAGGCATAATAGTACCACCAAGTTCATGTTTGCTTGTTTCATCACTTTGGGCCAAGCCCAGCATCCGTAACTTACTCAATTTTTGATTACCGCATATCTCAATCAGCACTTTGATATCGGCTATTCAGAAGCCTTTGAGATTATCGCATGTATGCCGATGGGCCTAAAAGTGGCCGCTGAACGGTATAAATGGCCTAATCCGAGATTATAGCGCGATTTTTTTTGTTTTATGACTCGATAAACTATCAGTTCCCATTTTGAAGTCCCCAACGAAATCTAATGTTCGTTTGGAGTCTGTCGCAGACCGGATACTAACTTAGTGCGCTATTGACCGCTCCCCCGACATTGATCGTTCCCCATGTATTATCATTCTCTTAATATTATAAAAAATAGGACTTTGCTTCCCCGAATTGCGCCTCGGGAGTACGCGGTCCTTCTCACTGCGCTCGATAGGACTAATTTTCATAATGATGTTAAGAACCACATAAAAACATGGAATTAAGGAAGCATGAGCCCAATTCCTTCGTGTTTTTTGTACAAATCTTGAAATGGTTTCCCCAGGTTTTGGCAGACGAATTCTAACTTTAGTTTCGAACGTAAATAATTACACTAAGTCACTCGTTATGCCCGCCTTTCATAATGGAGTATAGCAATGCGATTCTAATTTGGGAGCATTGCGAGAGATTTGAGTAGATAGAGAAGAGATAAACAATTTTTGCCATTTGGAATTCTAGCAAATCGGAACTATTGATGCACATAATCTTTATGTACTAGAAATGTTATTCACATCATACCAATTCCGACTAATCGCTTGATCTTTAATTTGCAATTTCCGTGTTTATGGTTCCGGAAAGGCAATTATAGCGATGTTCGAACGCGATAGGGAATTTTTTCCGCGTGAGTGAGATTTCTACTAATCTTGCGGAGGAACATACATTGGGTAAAAAATCACTGGTAAAACTAACAAGAAAAACAAATCCAAGAATCGTTTCCCTGATTCTTACCCTGAAGGAGAGGAGCAACGGAGATGCTGCTCCCATCTGGAAGGATATCGCGAAACGTCTTGAGATGCCGTCCAGAAACTATGCGGCCGTGAACATAAGTAAGATCAACAGACATACTGCAAAAGATGACGTCCTGCTTATTCCGGGAAAAGTTCTGGGCGCAGGTCTCCTTGACCACCCTGTAACTGTTGCAGCTTTAACCTTCAGTGGATCCGCAGTTGAAAAGATCACTGAAGCCGGTGGCAAGTGTCTGAGTCTCGAAGAGATCGTGGAATCAAATCCTAAAGGGTCCGGTGTTCGGATTTTCCGCTGAGGTGTCGAAGATGGCAGTTATCGATGCAAATGGGCTTATTCTGGGACGTCTTGCAAGTACGGTTGCAAAACAGTTGCTTTCAGGAGACGAAAAGATTCATATTGTAAATGCTGAAAAAGCCGTAATTTCTGGCTCAAGAGCAACCACCCTCAAAGAATACCGGGAGACTCGGGAGAGGGGTGCAACGGAATTCGGGCCTTATTTCCCGAAGCGTCCGGACCGCATCCTGAAGAGGACGATCCGTGGCATGCTGCCCTATAAGAGAGCAAGAGGCAGAGACGCAATGTCCAGGCTCAAAGTCTATGTAGGTGTACCCTATGAACTCAAGGGCGCTGAAATGATCACTATTGCAGATGCCGATATGAGGCTTCTGAGTTCCAATAAGTATATAGAGCTTGGTGAAGTGAGCCAGAAAATGGGTTCAAAGTTCTAAAGGGTGAGTCCTCATGGTCAAAGTAGTTAATTCATCTGGAAAGCACAAGACTGCAACTGCGCGTGCAACAGTCACGAAAGGAACCGGTAAGGTCAGGATCAACAAAATTCCGCTCGAGTTATACACCCCAGAGCTTGCAATGATGAAGATCTCCGAACCTCTGCTGATCGCAGGAAACGAAGTGGTCTCCGGGCTTGACATCAATGTCGATGTTCGGGGCGGTGGAATTGTCGGGCAGGCTAATGCGGTAAGGACCGCTGTTGCCCGGGGTATTGTGGAATGGACCAATGACACAATCGTCAGAGACAGCTTCGCAAGCTATGACCGCAGTTTACTTGTAAGCGATTCCAGGCAGAAAGAATCAAAGAACTTTGGTGGACCTGGAGCAAGGGCCAAATATCAGAAATCTTACAGGTAAGACTATGATCCCAGTCCGATGTTTCTCATGTGGAAAAGTAATCTCTAACTATTGGGATGAGTACAAAAGACGCGTCAACGATGGCGAAGACGGTGCTGCAGTGCTGGATGATCTCGGGATCACCCGCTACTGCTGCCGCAGAATGCTCTTGAGCCATGTCGAACTTGTTGATGTGCTTTCGCCGTACCAGTAAGGGACCGTAGGGTAGCTTGGTCCATCCTTCGGCGTTCGGGACGCCGGAACCTGAGTTCGAATCTCAGCGGTCCCATTTCCCTATTTTCAGGGTACTGGTTCTCAGGCATGTACTGTGCTGAATATCAAATCTATCATGCTTCTCAATTATCGGAATTCATCGGAGCGTTTTTAAGTTTAAGGGTGATCAGTTGGTCAAGGAAAAGTATACCCGGTTCGAGCGTGCACGGATTGTCGGTGCAAGATCATTGCAAATTTCAATGGGGGCTCCTGTCCTTGTTGAAGATGACGGGCGGCTGGATCCTCTCGGTGTTGCTATTGAAGAGTTGAAGGCTGGAGTTATTCCTATCACGGTCAAACGTAAAACTAATTGAAAACGTAGTGGGATACATTTTCAGATATCGAATGTGTTTTATTGTTGATTCTATATTATGAGGTGACTTTATGGAGGAAATTGAGCAGACAGGGCAGGAGGAAACCGAAGCACAGCCTTTGCCTGAAGAAGATGTCGTGGCTGAAGCAAAACCTGTACCTGAAAAGGAAGCCGCAGCAAAAATCGGATCTGTGCCTGTAGAATCTGAGGAAGAAGTAGCTTCTCCTAAAGAGGGGTCCACATCCCTTGTGTCCATTGATGAATATCTGGCAGCAGGTGTTCACATCGGGACTCAGCAGAAGACCCAGGATATGATGCGTTTCGTATACAGGGTCAGAACTGACGGGTTATATGTGCTTGACATCCAGTCAACAGACGAAAGAATCAGAGTTGCATCAAAATTACTGTCTCATTATGATCCTTCAAGGATTCTTGTTGTTTCTTCAAGGCAGTACGGACAGCACCCAGCAAGGATGTTTTCCAGAGCCCTCAGTACAAGGGCAATGCTCGGAAGGTTTATTCCCGGCTCTCTTACAAACCCTCAGATCGACGGTTTCTTTGAGCCTGATGTTGTGATTGTAACCGATCCGGCAGGGGATGCCCAGGTTCTGAAGGAAGCTTCAAGCATTGGCGTACCTGTTGTAGCACTCTGCGATACCAACAACCTGATTTCAAACGTGGATCTTGTAATTCCCACGAACAACAAAGGTAGAAAAGCTCTTTCCCTTGTCTACTGGTTGCTTGCAAGGGAAGTGTCCAGACTTAATGGCACCCCCTTCAACTACGAGTTGACAGACTTCGAAACTCCTCTCTAATTTCGGACGCAGTCCTGCATACTGCAAGGATATATAAAAACGACCCATATCTTATATGGGTGATTAGAAGTGAGACAGCCAGCAGTTGCAGGGCAGTTCTATCCCCTGCGTTGTGAATATCTGGAGAAAGAACTTAAGAGATGTTTTGAAGGTCTGGAGATCCGGGAACGAGATGTTCTCGGGGCTGTGTGCCCGCATGCCGGGTATGTTTTTTCCGGGAAAGTAGCTGCGCATGCTTATGCAGCTCTCCCGGTAGCCGATACCTATGTCCTTTTCGGTCCCAATCATACGGGATATGGCTCGCCTGTATCGGTATCCAGGGACACATGGAAAACTCCCCTGGGAACGGTTGAGGTTGATGTCGAACTTGCCGATGGGTTGTTGGGAAGCATCATTGATGCGGACGAGCTTGGACACAGGTACGAACACTCTATTGAGGTTCAGCTTCCTTTCCTTCAATATCGTTTCGAAAGGGATTTCAGGATCCTTCCTATTTGTATGGGTATGCAGGACGAAGAGACTGCAGTTGAGGTAGGAACCCTTGTTGCCGATCTTGTTTCCGAAAGCGGGAAAAAAGTAGTCTTCATAGCATCCAGTGATTTTACACACTACCAGCCTGCAGAGCTTGCAAGGGAAACGGATGATGAAATTATAAAGGCTATCCTGAATTTGGATGTTTCAGGAATGTATGAGAGGCTCTATCGGAGAAATGCATCCGTGTGCGGATATGGGCCAATTGCTGCGATGCTGACAGCCTCCATAAAGCTTGGCGGAAACCGAGCTACTCTGCTTAATTATGCAAACAGCGGGGATATTTCCGGAGATATGGACGCAGTTGTAGGATACGCTGCGATAATTGTAGAGTAAGAGGAAGTCTACTGGAAAAAAATCCGTTAGTTTCTGATTTTAATGAAAGTACCCGGGATAGTTATAGTCACTTATGCCCGGATAAGTTTTTCATAAATTTTATTTTAGTCTTTGTACATTAGTCTATATAACTCAGTCACAATTTCAAATAACTCAGTCACAGTTTCAAATAACTCAGTCACAGTTTCAAATAACTCAGTCACAGTTTCAAATAATAAATTCACTGCTTTACATATTTCAACAGAATTTCAGAGGAGTAATATGATTTCGTGTTCTGCACCCGGAAAAATCTATCTTTTCGGAGAACATGCGGTTGTCTACGGCGAGACCGCAATAGCGTGTGCGGTTGAGTTAAGGACTCGTGTGCGGGCGAAATTTAACGATTCTATAATCATCCAGTCGCAAATTGGCAAAACAGGGATTGATTTTGAAAAGCATCCCTATATCTCCGCAGCTATTGAGAGTATGAAGGAAATTACGCCGATAAAAGGTGTTTTCCTGGAAATTGATTCCGATATCCCTGTGGCTTCGGGACTCGGGTCATCTGCTGCTGTGACGATTGCAAGTATAGGCGTTCTCAATGAGTTGTTTGGATGCGGCCTCTCTCTCGAAGAGATTGCAAAAATGGGGCATGAAATCGAAATTCAGGTGCAGGGGGCAGCAAGTCCTACTGATACTTATGTCTCTACATTCGGAGGGGTTGTGACCATTCCCGATCGGAAGAAACTGAAGACGCCTGATTGCGGGATTGTTATCGGGGATACAGGAGTTTTTTCTTCTACGAAAGAGCTTGTAGCAAATGTTAGAAAGCTCCGTGAAAGTTATCCTGAACTTATAGGGCCTTTAATGGCTTCTATTGGCAGAATTTCTAAGATAGGGGAAGCCCTTGTCCTGGCAGGAGAGTACTCTTCAATTGGCAGGCTTATGAATGTGAACCAGGGCCTTCTGGATGCCCTTGGAGTAAATATTCTTGAACTTTCCAGGTTAATTTACTCCGCTAGGGGAGCCGGGGCTTTCGGAGCAAAGATTACCGGAGCTGGAGGCGGAGGATGTATGGTTGCCCTTGCGGCACCTGATAAATGTATACAGGTTGCTGAAGCCATTTCAGAGGCAGGAGGTAAAGTGACCATAACAAAACCCACAGAACAGGGTTTAAAGTTAGAATGAGCAATTACAATCTTTATTATCCTTTCGCGGTTATTCGTATATGAAACTGAAATTCATTTAAAAGGTATTAAGTGATATGGTATGAAGGTCTCAACCGAACCTGTTATCCTTAAACTTGGAGGCAGTGTCATTACTGACAAAGGCGCAGATGAAGGGGTTGTAAGAGAGGCTGAGCTCCTCAGGATTGCGCGGGAAGTTTCCGGGTTTCGGGGAAAAATGATTGTTGTGCACGGTGCAGGTTCCTTCGGGCATACCTACGCCAAAAAATACGGGCTTGACAGAAACTTTGATCCTGAGGGAGTCATTGTAACCCACGAGTCAGTCAAGAAACTTGCCGCCAGGGTGGTGGATTCTCTGAATTATTTTGGAATTCGGGCTGTGGCTGTACATCCGATGGGCTGTACGGTTTGCAGAAAAGGGCGGATAGAGAGCATGTACCTTGATAACATAAAGCTCATGCTTGAAAACGATTTTGTCCCGGTGCTGCACGGAGACGTTGTTATGGATATCGAACTCGGAGCATGCGTTCTTTCAGGAGACCAGATCGTTCCCTATCTTGCAAAAGAGCTCGGGATCATCAGGCTTGGGCTGGGGTCGGTAGAGGACGGAGTGCTTGACATGGACGGAAAGCCTGTTTCTGAAATCACCCCGGAAAAATTTGAAAGTATCAGGCAATATATAGGGGGTTCCGGAAGTACCGATGTTACAGGCGGCATGCTCGGGAAGGTACAGGAACTTCTGGAACTTAGCAAAACGTCTTGTATTACATCATATATATTCAATGCAGGAAAAGCCGATAATATATGCAGGTTCTTAAATGGGGAATCCATAGGGACCAAAATCAGTCCGGATAAAAGGGTATGAAGTATGATCAACACTACCTCAAGGCGAAAGATCGAACACCTGAAACTATGTGCTGAAAGTCCCGTAGAATCCCGAAAGGTCGGTGCTGGTTTTGAGGATGTAACTCTGGTCCACAGGGCGCTTCCGGAACTTGATATGGACAAGCTGGATCTGTCTTTGGATCTTCTCGGAAAGCGACTTCAAGCTCCGTTTTTGATCGCCTCAATTACCGGAGGGCACCCTGATACCATTCCCGTAAACGTTGCCCTTGCGGCTGCAGCTGAAGAGCTGGGGGTAGGAATAGGGGTTGGCAGCCAGAGGGCTGCAATCGATGACCCTTCTCAGGAAGAGTCTTTCAGGGTTGTCAGGGACCAAGCTCCCAATGCCTTTGTCTACGGGAATGTGGGCGCTGCTCAGATCCGCAAGTACGGGGTTGACGGGGTTGAAAAACTTGTTGAAATGATTGATGCCGATGCCCTTGCTATTCACCTGAACTTCTTACAGGAAGCCATCCAGCCGGAAGGGGATAGGGATGCCACGGGCTGTCTGGACATGATTAGAGAGATATGTTCAGTGCTGGACACCCCGGTAATCGTTAAAGAAACAGGAGCTGGCATCTCAAGGGAAGATGCCCTTCTCCTCCAGAAAGCAGGCGTGTCTGCAATTGATGTGGGAGGTGCAGGAGGCACAAGCTGGGCGGGAGTTGAGGTCTACAGGGCCAGGGACAGTGGAGATTCTGTCTCAGAACACCTTGGAGAACTCTTCTGGGACTTTGGAATTCCCACTGTTGCCAGCATCATAGAATCCAAAGTTTCCCTCCCAATTATCGCAACAGGCGGAGTCAGGACAGGACTTGATATCGCTAAGTCGATTGCTCTTGGAGCCAGTGCGGCAAGTGCAGCTCTACCCTTTGTGGGTCCTGCCCTTGAGGGGAAAAAATCCGTTGTCAGCATCCTTTCTCGTATGCTTGATGAGTTCAAAGCAGCAATGTTTCTCTGCGGCTGTGCAAATATACAGGATTTGCGTAATGCTCCTGTGGTCGTTACTGGCTGGACTCTCGAATATCTCGGACAGCGCGGTTTTAACATGAAAGACTATGCGGTGTCAAGGGATATTTTTTAAAGTACAGGATGGTCAGCTACCTTTTACCTGTAATTCTGTTGAGATTTGCATTAATATCGGTAAGGTCTAATAAGCAGATCCGTTCAATAACAGCTTCGTCCCATAACAATATTTATACGTAATATGAAAGTAATGTTCCAAAGGAAATAGTTATATTAAATGGACGGTTCGTGTCCGGAATCAGATAAAAATATAATTCGATTAAGCAATTTGTCTTCCTGCATCAAGGAAAAAAATTAATTAGTTTATTATCCTTTAGGAATGCCTAAAGAATGGAAGATATGTCTTGTCAGAAATTATCCGGATAAATGAGGAAATTTGAAATTTATCTGGATGGTTGGAAATATGTCTTGTCAGAAATTATCTGGATAAATGAGGAAACTTGAAATTTATCTGGATGGTTGGAAAGCAATTACATTGAAAATTTGCTTTCAGTATAATCACAAATTAGCAGGATTATTACTTTCTGTAAATGGGTTAAACTAGAAAATTAACTTCATAATCAGTTTCACTGTTATTTAGTCTGAGATCATTCAGTTCAAGTCATTCCATTATTAGAGCAAAAATCATCATGAGAGTCATTAAATCAGGAATCATTAAATCAGGAATCATTAAATCAGGAATCATTAAATCAGGAATCATTAAATCAGGAATCATTAAATCAGGAATCATTAAATCAGGAATCATTTAGTTAAAATTCTCAAGTTATGAATACAAGTAAAAATAATTTAGTGAATAGATGTATATAGTGAATATAGAATAAAAATCAATTATAATAAAGTAGGTACTAAATAAATCCCAATAAAGTAAGGTACTAAATAAATTCTAGAAGAATCGGTTGGAATGGAAGAATAAGTTCTCAAAGCATTTTGAAGGCAGAAATCTTACTTCATAGAGTTGGTTGGAAATCAGGCACTTTAGAGATAATAATCAGTAAGAGAAGAGTACGCGAGAGGTGCTTGTTAATTGAATTCAAAACCGGAATTTATCTGATCCGGCAGGGAAAATCCTTTGAAAGAGCATATCGAAAGAAAAAGGATTGATATAGGTTCCCTGAATTCTTAATTGGCATCGGAATATTTGTATACTGAAACAAATATATATTTGAAGTTGTATTCTTCTGTGAGAGATTGTGGTCTGATTAATTTCATCCCGGAGTTGGTTTCTTCCCTGAGAGAAGGGTCTAAGAAGTGGCTGTTCTAAGTCGATTCTATATTATTAGTATCTGATTCTATATTATTAGTATCTGATTCTATATTATTAGTATTATACTGTTTACATCATAGTTATTGATTCAAGATTATACTGTTTACATCATAGTCATTGATTCAAGACCGTTCTCGGATCTGTTTTCTGAGGGTTCGGTTTCACAAGGATAAAAACTCAAATAAGAGGTTAAAAAATATGACTGAAATAGGAATTGTTGCAGTCGGCGGCTATAATGAGATGGGCCGCAATATGACTGCGGTTATCATAGGTGAAGATATTATCATTCTGGACATGGGGCTTCGGCTCGATAGGGTTCAGATTCATGAAGATGTTGAAATTGACAAAATGCATTCACTCGAACTGATCGAGATGGGAGCAATTCCTGATGATACCATCATGAAAGAAATCAATGGGACTGTCCGGGCAATTGTCTGTACTCACGGGCACCTTGACCATATAGGTGCTATTCCGAAACTTGCCCACAGATATAATGCCCCGATCCTTGCTACCCCATATACGGCAGCTATCATCAAACAGCAAATAGAAGCCGAGCGTAAGTTCGAGGTTTGTAATAGGGTTATCCCCCTCAGTGCGGGCGGGACCTATCAGGTTACGGAAGACATTTCCATCGAATTCATCCGAGTCCAGCACAGCATTATCGATTGTGTCATTGCAGCTGTTCACACTCCGGTTGGAGCAGTTCTTTATGCCTGCGACTTCAAACTGGACAGGACTCCGACAATGGGTGAAGCTCCGGACTTCGAACGCCTTAAAGCCCTCGGAAAGGAAGGGGTTATTGCAATGATTGTGGAAAGCACGAATGCCGGACGCTCAGGAAAGACTCCTTCGGAACAGATTGCAAAGGATATGGTAAGGGACGTACTGCTCGGAACGGAAGAGTCCGATGTCGGGATGATTGTTACCACCTTCGCCTCTCATATAGCCAGGCTAAGAGCGATTATCGAAGCGGCTGAGGAAATGGGCAGAATTCCTGTACTTATGGGCCGTTCAATGGAACGCTACGTAGGAGCTGCCAGGGATCTTGGGTATCTCGAGCTGCCTTCCAATGTTGAGATGTACGGCCAAAGGAAAGATGTCGATCGGGCCTTCAAACGTATCATGCAGGAAGGAAAGAACAAATACCTCCCAATCGTTACCGGGCACCAGGGAGAGCCAGGTTCCATCCTTGTGCGCATTGCGAACGGGGAAACTCCCTATACCATTAACCCAGGGGACAGAGTTATCTTCTCTGCAAATGTAATCCCAAGCCCCATGACTCAGGCCAACCGCTATGCTCTTGAGACCAAACTCAGGATGCGGGGTGCCAGGATATATGACAATGTGCACGTATCCGGTCACGCATATAGGGAAGACCATTGGGAACTTCTGCGCATGGTGAATCCTGAACACGTAATCCCTGCTCACGGGGATCTGGAGATGCACGGACACTACATCGAGATGGCGGAAGACGCCGGGTATGTACTCGGAGACACGGTACACCTTCTCAGAAACGGTGAAGTGTTATATATAGAAGAATAATTGTATAGGAAATATATTCCGTATTCTCGTGATGCTTATGACGCTGATTGATGAGATTAAAAAAAGAAGTGTCCATGTTGATGCTGCAATTGATGAGCTGCTTCCTGTAACTCATCCCGAGGAGCTGTACAAAGCCTCTCGTTACCTTGTGGATGCCGGAGGGAAACGCCTCCGTCCGACAGTCCTTATTCTGACGGCTGAAGCTGTAGGTTCCGATCTCAAATCTGTTTTACCTGCAGCGGTGGCCGTGGAACTTGTACATAATTTCACCCTGATCCATGATGATATAATGGACAAAGACGATATCCGCAGAGGGAGGCCTGCAGTCCATACGATATGGGGTGAAGCAGGTGCGATTCTTGCAGGGGACACTCTTTACTCCAAGGCTTTCGAGATCCTATCAAAAGTCGAAAATGAACCTGTAAGGATTTTGAAATGCATGGATGTCCTCTCAAAGACCTGTACTGAGATCTGCGAAGGGCAGTGGCTCGATATGGACTTTGAGAACAGGGAAAGGGTTACGGAATCCGAATACGTTGAGATGGTGGAGAAAAAGACCTCAGTCCTTTATGCATCCGCAGCCAAGATCGGAGCCCTTCTCGGAGGAGCCTCTGATGAGGTTGCTAAGACTCTATCCGAATACGGTCGCCTTATAGGTATCGGCTTCCAGATGTACGATGACGTTCTGGATATGATCACTCCGGAGGAAGTGCTCGGAAAAGTAAGAGGCAGCGACCTTATGGAAGGGAAGCATACTCTTATTGTAATTGACGCTTTTGAAAAAGGTGTAAAACTGGATATCTTCGGAAAAGGAGAAGCTACTCTGGAAGAAACCGAAGAAGCAGTCCGGATTCTGACAGAGTGCGGATCTATTGATTACGTAAAGAATCTTGCAATTTCATACATCAATGAAGGTAAGGCAAAACTGGACGTTTTGAAGGATTGCCCTGAAAAAGATCTCCTTCTCCAGATTGCCGACTATATGATTGCCAGGAAATACTGATTAAGAAATTCTGAATATTCGGAGGTTTCGGGGAGATTGCGGCTAATTGGAGCGGTAATATCCCGTATTTCCATAATTTTTTTTCACAACGATTTCCATAAATTACATTCACTCCCAAAACTTTTTCTCTTAATACCTGTAAAGATTGGGATTCTGCTCAAGAGGTGAACCTGTGGAAAGCTCAGCCCCCAGGCGCCTGGCAACCGCACATGCGGCATTCAGGCCTGTATGCAACGCCCCTTCTACCCATCCTCCATACCAGGAAATACTATCTCCTGCAAGGTAAACTCCTCGGTCGGTTTCCGGGGAAAGTACACTTAAAAACTGGTAATAAGCTGCATGAGTATAGGGTTCCTGTCCCGGGTACGGGAGTTTAAAAGCTCCGTAGTAAAATTTTTCAGCTTGCCAGTCGATATTGATAATTTCTTCATTTACAGGTTCAAGGTGACTGGAAAAATATGGACTGATTCCGGCCAGAACTTCTTTGAAAATCCTGAACCTTTCTTTTGCATCCAGACCCGGAAGTTTGGCAGAATCGTCTTCCCATGTGTAACTTATGAGGATAACACCATTTTCTGTTTGGGGATAGTCAAGAGCGTAGACTCCCCTAACCAGTTCATCAGTCTGGATATTTTGGGGGACTTTTGGATTTTGTTTTCCGTCCTGATCAAGCCAGAATTTAGTTCTGGTTCGAATAAACATTTTCGATGAGTTTATGAGATGAAGCTTCTTTATGGCGTCTTTTACTGGCAGAGATAACAATTCGGAATCCTTGTCGTTGTATCCGGTCAGACCTGTTGTGATCTGCATGGACCTGGTAGAGATTGCCACGATAACTGCAGGGAACTCCCGGGAACATTCCTGTTTTGTCACAGGGTCAAGAAAACTGATTACAGGATTTCCGTTTTCTCCTGAAACGATTCTCGTGACAGGTGTATTTAGCCGGACAGCTCCGTTTTCCCGGAGTGACACATTTCCTGATCTGGTTTTTACTGGCTCAGTGTAAAAGCTTTCAGTGAGCTTTTCTATCCCACCTTCAATCAACTGCTGTTTTTTTTCCAGTTGATTTGCAACAATTCGAAGGAATTCGAGGAAGCTAATATGATATAAGGAGCCATATCCGCCTGTACCGATTCCAAGAGCGCCGAAACGGTTGAAGTCTTCTGTGGTCCAGTGAGGGATACCTTCGTTGAGAGCCTGGAAGAAACTTTTGTTTTTATAGGCGTCAATGTACTTCTGCCAAATTTGTGCAACACCTGCGTAATTTTTCTTCTTCCACGGATAATGTATCTTTTCAATAAGAGGCCCGATAAAAGCTTCCCAGTCCTTCTGGATTTTTTGAAATTCCTTCGGGCTTGATTCTCCTGCATCCCAGCTGTACACCCTGTTCTGGTAGTAAAGCACGGTTGGAACCAGCCCTGGGTCCGGAAACGGAGTGGGCTTTCGGGGATTATATATGCCAAAATTTTCTGCATAATAATAAAAAACCCGGCTGGAAATTGGCACGCGCATAGCTCCCATTTCGGCAAAGGCGTTAACAGGGAATCCATTTTGGGTGAAGGGTCTACTCCAGCAGCGTCCTCCAATTCGGTTCGTTGCCTCAAAAATGACAGGCATCAACCCTATTTTCAGGAGTTCATATGCAGCCACCATGCCGGAAGCCCCTGCCCCGACAATAGCGACCTCTGTTCCCAATTTCTCGGGAGGGAGTCTGGCAATAGGATTTTTCAAAAACGGAATGTAGTTATAGAGAGTATCCACATGCGGCCAGGCAACAAAGTCTTCGTTTGATTTTCCTGTTATTCTACGGCCATCTGAAGACATGGAGATTTCCTATTTTATTTTTCAAGAGAATAATAAAAGGTTAGCTGACTTATAATGAATTACAACTTTAAACTATTTACCTCAAAACGCAAGGACATAATTTTATGCTGGAATAAAGTATCGATTTTGGGTAATGAAGGCAAATTTTTGAGCCGGTTTCTACTACAAAATCAACAACCTTCAGGTTTTTTGAAGCTGCTAAGCTCAATAAAAAGTTTCAGAAAAAAGAGGAGTATGGGCAGGATTTTCATCCTACCTTTTTTTTGAATTAATATCCCGTTTCAAGATTTTATTTTGCGTTTCTGGATTCGATTGTGCTCTGTGCAGCCACGAGTCTTGCTATTGGGACTCTGTAGGGGGAGCAGCTCACGTAATTGATTCCGATTTCGTAGGCAAAGTGGATGGACTTCGGCTCTCCGCCGTGTTCTCCACAGATTCCCATCTTAAGGTTGGGTTTGATAGAGCGTCCTTTTCCGATTCCGATCTTCATTATTTCGCCAACGCCTTCCTGGTCAAGAACTGCAAAGGGGTCGTGTTCAAGGATACCTGCCTTCTGGTAGATAGGCACGAATTTGGACACGTCATCACGACTGAACCCAAAGGTTGTCTGGGTCAGGTCGTTTGTCCCGAAGGAGAAAAAGTCGGCTTCCTGTGCAATCTTGTCTGCGATAATTGCGGCTCTTGGCAGTTCGATCATTGTTCCTACGTGATAATCGATCTTTATACCCTTCTCGGCCATGACCGTTTCAGCCATCTTGCAGACTTCTTCCCTGGTGAGGGAGAGTTCCTTTACAAGGCCTACCAATGGAATCATAATTTCAGGAACAATCTTCATTCCCTCGGCTGAAAGTTCACAGGCCGCTTCCATGATTGCACGCACCTGCATGTTGTAGATTTCGGGATAGGTAATTCCGAGCCTGCATCCTCTGTGCCCGAGCATGGGATTGAGTTCCTTAAGGGAAACCACACGCTGAATGACCTTCTTTACTTCTTCTATCTTCCCGCAATCCCCTGAGGCTTCAAATTCCCTGAGCTTTGCGTCCAGTTCTTCCTTATCCGGGAGGAACTCGTGGAGAGGCGGATCAAGGAGTCTGATAGTTACAGGCAGACCTTCCATACTGCGGAAGATGCCAAGGAAGTCTTCCTTCTGCATCGGAAGCAGTTTCTTGAGGGCTTTTTTCCTGGCTTTTTCGTCTTCGGCCATGATCATTTCCCTTACTGCGGGAATTCTGTCTTCTCCGAAGAACATATGTTCTGTTCTGCAAAGTCCGATCCCTTCTGCACCGAGTTCTCGGGCCAGGGCTGCATCTGCCGGGTTATCTGCATTTGTTCTTACTCCGAGAGTTCTGATGTCATCAGCCCAAAGGAGAAGACGCTTCAGATCGTCATTAATTTCGGCATCAATTAGTTCTACTTTCCCGAGGATGACACTTCCGACGCTTCCGTCAATGGTAATATAGTCATGTTCCTTGATAGTGTTACCGTTTACCATGAAGAGACCGCTCTTTATGTCGATCGAGATCTCTCCGCAGCCCACGACGCAGGGTTTGCCCATGCCTCTTCCTACTACTGCTGCATGAGAGGTCATTCCTCCGCGCACGGTAAGAACACCCTGAGCAGCTGCCATTCCTCCTATATCTTCAGGGGAGGTTTCGGTTCGGACGAGAATAGTTTTTTCTCTTCTTTCGGCCATTTCCTCGGCGGCTTCGGCAGTAAACACAACTTTTCCTACAGCAGCTCCGGGGGATGCCGGAAGCCCCTTTGCAATTATTTCAAACTTTGCTTTGGGGTCAATTCTCGGGTGCAGGAGCTGGTCAATATGTTCGGCTTTTACCCTGGTGACTGCAGTTTCCTTATCAATCAGCCCCTCTGCTACCATGTCCGTTGCAATCTTCACGGCTGCGGCAGCTGTGCGTTTACCTGTCCTTGTCTGCAGCATGTAGAGTTTTCCTTCCTGAATAGTAAACTCTATGTCCTGCATGTCTTTGAAGTGAGCTTCAAGCTTCTGACAGATATCCACAAGTTGTTTGTAGGCTTCAGGGATCTTGTCCCCAAGGGTGTTAATAAAGTCCGGAGTTCGGATGCCTGCAACCACATCTTCGCCCTGTGCGTTGATAAGGTATTCTCCGAAGAACTTCTTTTCTCCCGTGGACGGGTTCCTCGTGAAAGCAACTCCTGTACCGGAGGTGTTTCCTCTGTTCCCGTAAACCATGGTCTGCACATTGACGGCTGTGCCCCAGCTGTCATCAATTTCGTTGAGCTTTCTATATGTGATGGCTCTCGGATTATTCCAAGATTCAAAAACAGCGTCAATTGCCATCTGAAGCTGAACTTTCGGGTCCTGAGGGAACTCAAACCCTTTTTCGAGTTTGATCACTTCTTTGAACCTTTCAGCCAGTTCTTTTAATGATTTTGCATCGAGATCAGCGTCGGATTTAACTTTCGTTTCCTTTTTCTTATCCTCTATGAGAGACTCGAACTTTTCGAAATCAATTCCCAGCACCACATCCCCAAACATGGAGATAAATCTGCGGTAACAATCATAAGCGAATCTTTCATCATCGACCTTATTTGCGAGCCCGATCACGGATTTATCCGTGAGCCCCAGATTAAGAACGGTATCCATCATCCCCGGCATGGACACCCTGGCTCCAGACCTTACAGAAACAAGAAGCGGATCATTTTGGTCTCCCAGTTTTTTGTTGTTTAAAGCCTCGAGTTTACCGATTGCCTCTTCTACCTGTCCGAGTACTTCTTCTGGATATTTTTTCTTTTTCAGATAGAGTACACAGACTTCAGTTGTTATTGTAAAGCCCGGTGGGACAGGGATTCCGAGATTTGCCATCTCGGCAAGGTTTGCACCCTTACCTCCAAGCAGGTCTTTCATACTACTTTTGCCATCAGTTACATCCTTTCCAAAAAAATATACGAACTTGGACAATGAGTCTCCTCCCTGGAACGAGATCATTAATCGGAGTTAGTGTCTGTATATAACTGTCTATATAATCAGAACTGTATATAACCAGACTTCTGGTCTGATTGTTGCCAACAACGTTTATTTAATATATAAGCTTGTGGTTTACTTCCCCCTCTATTTTAGATTATCTTTTTAATTTTACTTGAAAGTTTTGTATAATATAGGTCTTGCGATATCTTTATATACAATGAACGTAGACTACATATGCTTTTCAGTCTACAATATATTTTCTCATTTAAGGCTGACAGTCTGACTCTCTTAAAGTCGGGGTATTTTTGCCCTGAAATAGAGATAGCTATTAATTATTCGTGGCTGATATGAAACGACTTGGTACAGTGCTGCACAGATCAGGTGTCAAAAACCTGGTAGTCATAGGGGATGAGATCAAATCCGATAACGTCTCAGGTAGTCTTCCAAAGTTGAATTCGATCGTTGTGGATAAGGCCCTGAACCGGGTTGGTGCAATTGTCAGTGTCTTTGGACCTGTACACCATCCATATTTTTTAGTGAAGGGCTTTAAGCGAATTTCGGATTCAGAATTTCGGGTTCTGGTCAATGAAAGGGTCTATATTCGGTGAAATCTCTGAAATTCGATATAGATATGAATTCTTTGTTATGGTTTAACTTTAACTGGTTTATATGTTTTGTGCTAGTTATAGCCGTAATGTTTTCTTGTCCCCTTTTTTATATATATTATGTGTTTTTATTTGGTGCAGGTTCTGGAACAGGGAATCATAAAGACGTCATGTTAACGTGTAAGGTGATATAATATGGTAGAAGTCGAAAGAGTTCGCTATTCAGACACTCTTGAAAGAGAAAAAATACGTGCCATGATCAAAGCTCGCAAAGAGAAGCAAAAGGAGCAAAGTTTCGAGAGCGAAAAGGCCGTGTGTCCGGAGTGCGGTAGCAGGAACCTTGTTCACGATTACGAACGGGCCGAGCTCGTGTGCGGTGACTGTGGACTTGTCGTCGATGCCGATTTTGTGGATGAAGGACCCGAATGGCGAGCTTTCGATCACGATCAACGCATGAAACGCTCCCGTGTGGGTGCGCCCATGACATATACAATCCACGACAAAGGGCTTTCCACAATGATTGACTGGAGGAATCGTGATTCCTACGGAAAATCTATCTCCTCCAAAAACCGTGCTCAGCTCTATCGTTTAAGAAAATGGCAGCGTAGAATCCGTGTAAGCAACGCAACTGAAAGAAACCTCGCTTTTGCTCTTTCCGAACTGGACAGGATGGCTTCGGCTCTGGGTCTTCCGAGGACCGTCAGGGAAACAGCGGCTGTTGTCTACAGAAAAGCCGTAGACAAGAACCTTATACGCGGAAGAAGCATTGAAGGTGTGGCTGCAGCTGCTCTGTATGCTGCTTGCCGCCAGTGCAGTGTTCCGAGGACTCTTGATGAGATCGAAGAGGTATCCAGGGTCAGCCGGAAAGAAATAGGTAGAACCTACCGCTTTATTTCCAGGGAACTTGCTTTAAAGCTCATGCCAACTTCCCCAATCGACTATGTCCCCAGGTTCTGTTCTGGCCTTAATCTGAAAGGAGAAGTTCAATCCAAGAGTGTTGAGATCCTGAGGCAGGCATCTGAAAAAGAACTCACAAGTGGAAGGGGCCCTACAGGCGTCGCAGCAGCTGCAATCTACATCGCGTCAATTCTCTGCGGTGAGAGACGGACTCAGCGGGAAGTTGCAGATGTTGCAGGGGTTACGGAAGTTACCATCAGGAACAGATATAAGGAACTAGCAGAAGAACTGGATATTGAGATTATCCTCTAAATTCTTCTCTATATCCTCTAATCTTCTTTGTTTTTTTCGACATTTGGTTTCAAAATCTGTCCCTAAATTTACGGGACAGAAGTGCCCTCTTTTTGTACTCTATTGCCTTATATAGATCTCTCTATCTATGCGTAAGGATAATTTCAGATGTAAGGATAATTTCAAATGTAAGGATAATTTCAGATGTAAGGATAATTTCAAATGTAAGGATAATTTCAGATGTAAGGATAATTTTAATGATACCTACAAAATTTTTGATTAATTATGCTGGCGATTGAAATCTCTAAAGCTCTTCTCCTGGGTTTCACGGTTGGACTTACCGGTGCCTTAGTCCCTGGCCCCATGCTCTTTGCAACTATAGAGGCCTCTCTTAAAAAAGGATGGACTGCAGGCCCGGAAGTTGTGCTTGGACATATGCTGGTTGAGCTTGTGCTCTGTGTCCTGATCTTCTTTGGGGCGGCATCTCTCGTCGGGAGCAGCACAATCTCTATTATTTCCCTTCTTGGAGGGCTTTCCCTTGTGATCTTTGGTCTGCTGACAATAAAAGATGCAAAAACAGCTTCTTCTGCAGGGATTTCTTCGGATACCTCAAGCCTGAAACTGATTTCCAGTCCAAAGGTTGCAGGGCTGATAACCTCTGTCTCTAGTCCATATTTCTGGATCTGGTGGCTTACTGCAGGCAGTGCTCTTGTGTTGAGGGGATATGAAGTGGGAATTCTTGTTGCAGTGGCCTATGTTCTAGGGCACTGGATGGCAGATCTGAGCTGGTTCACGGCCGTATCCGGATCATTCAGCCGTGGAAAAACCCTGTTCTCCGGGCGTACTCATGAAATGATCCTTTATGCCTGCGGGGTTTTTTTAGTAATTTTCGGGCTTTATTTCATGCTTAACTATAATAATCCCATTCAGTTATCATGAAGTAAGACCTTTATTGGTAAGACTTTTATTTTTTTCTTACTTTGAAGATAACTCTCTTTTATTTTTCCCTCAATTCTTTCCTCAGGCGAACTTTCCAGTGAGGATAAGATAAATCAATATCCCTCCACTGAAGGTCAGCACCCATAAAGCCAGCTGTATTCTCATATTTTTACGAGTTTTCCAGCTCCATCTGTTAATAACGAAAATAAAGCCAAGAGTCAGGGCTATGGCTCCAAAAAGGCCGTGAATATATATAATTGGAGGAGCATTTCCGGTAATGATCAGATTGTAAGCAGAATAAAGCATATAAAGGACGGATAATACGGCAAGAGCATATCCCCCAGTTACTATCTTTCCATGTTTTGTTATGCCTTCTTTTTTCGATTTGCTTGTTTTTAATATTATCAGGCTTAACACAAGTATCAATAAAGTCCCTGTTTGTAAACCAAGTGATATCATTCTGAGTTCATATATTGTCATGCCAGCTACCAGATTACCCCTTCCCTTCTGCTTAAAAGCTTTTTAATAATTCTTCTTTTTAATAATTTCTCTTTTTAAATTCCTCTTTTTAAATTTCTCTTTTTAATAATTTCTATTTTTTATATGATTCTATGTATAAAGATACTTTTGGAAACAAAGTTTCTAAGAGAAGTTCTTAATTCACTTTCGATATTGGGAAAACTTAATAACAAAAGGATAGCTTTAGAGTTTCAGAAGGTCGGAGCCCTATGAAACGGCAATGCATAAAAATTCCCAAAAAGAAAGGAGAACCTGCAAGGAGAGTACTCCTTGATTTTGAAATCCTTGATAATTCCCTGAAAATCGGTTCGGATGAAACTTTTCTTTATCTTCCCCTTTCCAGAGAGCCTCTTTCGCATGAGCTTGCAGAGCTCCCTGCAGAAGCCGAACTTGCTGATTTCGGTTTCGAGCCCCAGCAGAAAAAACCTGTCCCTGAAGACCTTCTTGGTTTCAGTCCAGCGTATGAAGTCATAGGGGATATTGCTCTTCTGGAAGATGCAGACCTCGATAAGCAGAAAGCTTCAAGAATTGCCGACGCCCTTCTCCGGACACAACCAAACATAAAAACCGTGCTCAGACCTCTTACTCCTGTGATTGGGGAATTCAGAATCCGGGAATTTGAAGTAGTAGCAGGCGAGCCCAGGACAGAAACCATCCACAGGGAATATGGCTGTCGCTACAAAGTTGACCTTGCAAGGGCATACTTCACTCCCCGCCTTTCCACAGAGCGCTCAAGAATACTCTCCTGGGTCAAGGAAGGGGATATTGTTATCGATATGTTTGCAGGTGTGGGCCCTTACAGCATCCTGCTTGCAAAAAGCAAAAAACCTTCAAAGGTTATAGCAATTGATAAAAATCCTGATGCGATTCACTACCTGAAAGAAAACATAATCCTTAACTCTGTGAAAAATATCGAAGCAATTGAAGGCGATGCCAGGGAAGAAGCAAAAAGGTTTGCAGGCACTGCCGACCACGTTATCATGAACCTCCCTCACAGCGCCCATGAATTCCTGGACTCCGCTGTTCTCCTCACAAAACCCGGAGGAATTATCCATTATTACGGAATAACCCCGGAAGACGATCTCTTTGAAAGTTCTATCGAACTCATAACGGGAGCCGCGAAAAGAGCAAGAAGGCAGGTAGAGGTTCTGGAAAAAAGAGCAGTCCGCTCGTATGCTCCTCATCAGTATAATATCTGTATAGAGGCCAGGATAATTTAAAGCCTTAAAATAATGGAACGACCCTGATCGAGCGAAATAATTAAATTCTTGATCGTTATTTTAAGTCTGCTTATAATTCTCTTTTCTATTTGCCGTCGTGGCTTAGCGGTATAGCGGCTGATTCGTAATCAGCAGGTCGAGGGTTCAAGTCCCTCCGGCGGCTTTTCACTATTTTTTGTTCAAAGCTCACTTTCAGCCTACTTTCAGGAAATGTGAAGAAATGGAAATAGTGATTTATAAACTAAATGTCAGAAACGCCTTGTTTTTTGAAGAATATAGAGATCTCTAAACCTAGTGTCACGAAAACTTAATTGTGGATCATCAATTTAAGGTCAAAACAATATCAGCTGATGGAAGCTACCAAATAATAGGTTCGATAATTAGATTTTTACGATACTAGTGTATCGATTTCAAAATAAATCCATTATTTAGTGGAAAATCCATTGATCGATGGATAGATTCAAAATATCAGGTTTGTGAACATACTTTGGAATCGGTGCACTAGTATCGTGAAAACCTAAATATAGAACATATTATTGTGGCGACTTCCGTCAGCTGATATTGTTTTGATTTGAATTGATGATCCACAATTAAGTTTTCACGACACTAGTGTCTCAAAAATTTAATTATTTGTCATCTTAATAAGCCCTAAATCGTGTTCTGCTAATGAAAAGCTATCAAAAAAATGCTCAATAATTAAATTTTCATGACACTAGTATGAGTTAATTTTGAGTTTTGTGAATTATTGTAAGATTTCTTATTCCTAATATTCCAATGGAGTTGTAACTAATATAGGCCCTATCTTCTTGATTATTTTAAAATTTATTTGAAACTCTCAAATGATTCCTTTTACTCTTTTTGTTTCGAGATATAATGATCACGATAGAGAACTTTTGTAAGTTTCAGAGTCAAAAGAAAAGGTTTAAGCTTGCATAATATCTGAATATAATTATTGAATTTTTTTAATGAGAATAAGGAAAGAGGATAATGAAAATTAACACAAAATCATACTCGATAGCTTTAACATCAACGACTGTGATTTTATTTTTGATTCTTTTTTCGTCCACAGTGTCGGCAGCTTCGCCCACGATCACTGAGATCCGAATTACCACAAATGATTCAGCCCAGTTATATCCTGATATTTATGGGGACAGAATTGTGTGGACAGACGCGCGCAACGGAGTGTGGGATGAATATGGGAACATTGAAAACTTGGATATCTACATGTACGACATCTCAACCTCCAAGGAAACTCAGATAACCACCAATAAGTCAAATCAAAGCATGCCTGCAATTTATGGGGACAGGGTTGTATGGGTAGATGACCGCAACGGAAAACACGACATCTACATGTACGATATCTCCACTTCTAAGGAAACCAGGATTACTACCAGCGGATCAGCATATTGTTGTCTTTCACCTGCTATCTATGGTGACATAGTAGCCTGGACTGACATGCGTAACGGAAACGAAGATATCTACATGTATGATATCTCCACTTCTAAGGAAACTCAAATAACAACAAATGAATTCGATCAATGTGATCCTTCCATTTATGGCGATAGAATAATATGGTATGACTTCCGCGATGGACACGAAGAAGCACAGTCCTGTATTTTCCTGTACAATCTCTCAACTTCCAAAGAAATTCAGGTCGCTGACTTTGGACACAGGTACAGGAATCCTTCTATCTATGGCGACAAAATAGTGTATGATGATTCCGAAATTTACGATATGTGTATATACGACCTCTCCACTCACAAGGAAACTCGGATTGCCTCCAATGGGGTAATAGGTCGTTCCAATCCAGCCATCTATGAGGACAGGATAGTATACTGGTATGAGAACTCTCAGGCCACAAGCGGTTACTCGGACATCTACATGTACAATCTTTCCACTTCCAGGGAAATTCAGATAACCACCAATGAATCAGAACAGTTCAGCCCTGCTATCTACGGGGACAGGATAGTGTGGTCAGATACACGCAATGGATATCCGAAATACGATATTTACATGGCTACTCTTTCCGAAAGTGAACCGACGCCAGAACCACCTGTAGCTAACTTTTCTGCAACCCCTCTCTCTGGAAAAGCTCCACTTAAAGTTAAATTTACCAGCACAAGTACAGGCTCTCCAACTGAATGGAAGTGGAATTTCGGAGACGGCTCTGATCTGGTAACTGAGCAGAACCCGGAGCATACCTATTCAACGGCCGGGGTTTATACTGTGAAACATACCGCAATTAATGCATATGGAAGAGATACTGAAATAAAAACAAATTATATAACTGTAGGATCAGCTTCTCCAAATGCCGATTTTTCGGCCTCAACTACTTCAGGAAATGCACCGCTGACAGTCAAGTTTACCGACAAGAGTACAGGATCTCCCACAGCATGGAAATGGAACTTTGGAGATGGATCTGCCCTGGTAACGCAGTATAATCCAACGTATACCTATACAAAACCTGGAACTTACACGGTGAAAGAGACAGTAAGTAATGCAGCAGGCAAGGATACGGAAATAAAAACAAATTACATAACTGTTAAAGCAGCCCCTGTAAAAGCTCCTGTAGCTGCTTTCTCTGTGTCCCCAACATCTGGGAAAGCACCTTTGAAAGTTCAGTTTACTGACAAGAGTGCAAACAGCCCAACTTCATGGAAATGGAGTTTTGGAGATGGGACTTATTCGACATCTAAGAGTCCTTCACACACTTACAGTAAAGTAGGAAAGTATATTGTTTACTTGACAGCAAAGAATTCTGCCGGAAGCAACACGAAATTAATATCCGGATATATTACAGTAAAATAACACAAATAGAGTAAAGAGAGAAGAATTAAGAGGAAAAGATCCTCGCTTCACTCTTTCTTTTTTGATAACTATTCTGCTGATCCAAAATTCTCTGCCGATTTTTATAAGCTTGGAAAGTAAATTCAAAAAAGTTCATACAGATGCTTTCTGGATTCAATCATATCAAAGATTTCTTCGTTTTCAAGAGTATGAAAAATTTTTGATTTAAGAACTAGAAAGATATTTGATTTGTGCCAGTTCATTTCTTCCAGACTATCAATTTCCCATTTCTGAACTCTCGATTCTATGAAAATACCTCATATTTTTACATAACTTTTTTCGACTCAACTTTTATTTCTGGAAAAATTCAGCCAGAAGAAATATAAATAGTTAAAGATAATGAATATTTAGTAAGTATTGAGTAAAAACGGTATAAATATTTTTAATAATAATGTATTATATTTAAGGGGAGAAAAATGAAAAGTAGAATGGACTTTATAATAATTTTTTGCCTTATATTTACAATATCTATTTCAGTTACGGCATCAGCAAGGGAAACTACGGTAGATGATGATTCTGGAGCTGATTTTGTATCAATTCAGGAAGCTGTGAATAATTCCGTACCAGGGGACACGATAATCGTGAAGCCTGGTACTTATACTGAAAACGTTCTTGTCAATGTAAAAGGTCTAACCATCAGATCAGAATCAAACAATAGCAATGTGAAGGTAAAACCCCTGAATGAAAACATAGGTACCTTTTTGATAGAAGCTGATGCTATAACGATCAGTGGTTTAAATATAACAGGAGCTAGTCAGGATTATGATAAAAGTGCAATCAGCCTTTATAGCGATATGAATAATCTGACAGGCAATACCATTGAAAATGGTTGTATTCTTCTGGCAGCCGAGAGATCAGGCAATTTAATAGCCGAAAATAAGATTTCAAACGGTGAAGGTGAAGGTATACATATTTCCTGTTGTGGATTTGATACTAATATAGTATCAAATAATACGATCTCAAATTGTTCCATTGGCATATACGAATATGATCAGGCAGCAGATATTCGTAATAACAGGATTACTGACTGCCATAATGGGATTGAGCTTACCACTTCAAGTTCAGTAATTGACAATAATACAATATTAAACTGTGATGTAGGGATTCTTTTAAAAGAAGGTTCTTCTCCTACCATAATTAACAATACAATAATGTCCTGTGCAGAATGCGGGATCTTTTCTCGAGAAAACTTCGGTGGTAAACGGATTTACAATAATTATTTTAATAACACTCTGAACGTAAGGTTTGAAGATATCGAAGGTGGGGATTCCTGGAACAATTCACTTACTCGAGGTACTAACATTGTCGGAGGCCCTTACATTGGAGGAAACTTCTGGGCAAAGCCAGACGGAAAAGGATTCTCGCAAACCTGCGTAGATTTGGATGAGAATGGAATTGGAGACCTGCCTTATAATATCTATGAGGATGAATTTGACTATTTACCTCTTGCATCTCAGTCCAGCCCTCAAAATTCAGTTACCCCAACTGCGAACTTTACAGCCAGTGTTACTAATGGTACTGTACCTCTTTTAGTTCAGTTTACCGATAATTCAGAAAAAGTAACAGAATGGAACTGGAATTTTGGAGACGGAAATAGTTCAACCGAGCAAAATCCAGCGCATACTTACTCTGCAGCAGGAAACTTTACTGTTAACCTTACAGTAAGTAATGCAAATGGTACGGCTTCAAAAACTCAGCAAATAACTGTGCAGGATGCAAGTTATCTTCCTGTAGTCGTGCCCAGTGCAAACGTTACCAGCGGTTATATTCCTCTTTATGTCCAGTTCACAGATCTTTCACAGAACATTACATCCAGAAGCTGGGATATTGGCAACGACGGAACTGTTGAGTCCACAGACACAAGCTTCGTTTATGAGTTTGCTTCCAGAGGAACATACCCGGTGAATCTCACCGTAAGCAATGAAAACGGCACTTCCTCCGAAGTGATCACAATAAGCGCACAGAGAAAGAGCAGCAGCGGTGGAAGTAGCGGTGGAAGCAGTGGCGGCGGTGGAGCCGGCGGCTCTCCTGAGTCTGCAAAGAACGTCAAATCAAAGGAACTTTGTCAGATCTTTATCACCAGTGGAAAAAATATAGAGTTTGATTTCACAAAGAATGCAACTTCTATTGTATCCCTGAACTTTGACTCCAAGAAAACCGTTGGCAAGACAACAACTATTGTTGAAATGCTTAAAAACAAATCCACGCTTACGCCGAATGCACCTGAGGACGAGGTCTATAGCTACCTGAATATCTGGGTTGGAAACGGCGGATATGGCAGTGACGAGAACAATCTCAAAAATGCAGTAGCCTGTTTCAGAGTTGAAAAGTCCTGGGTAGAGGAGAAAGGAATTGACAAGTCCTCAATTGTCCTGAACAGATACAGTGACAAGAAGTGGAATGCACTTCCAACTACCTTCCTCAATGAAGATGACAAATACCTGTATTTCAAGGCTGAAACACCTGGATTTTCACCATTTGCAATAACAGGTGAGGCAGCAAAAAAGCAAACAGATGTCAAAGCACAGCCCGAATCCGAAGATAAGGAAGAAAATACTGGAAGTACAGCAGGAAATGTTGAGCTTCAGTCCGAGAATAAGGATAATACAAGCACTCCTGAAAAAGCTACCAGCACTCCTGGCTTTGAAATTGCTTATGGCATTGTCTGTTTGTTTGGTATGTTCCTGTACAGAAGACAAAAGGTGTAACCATAATCAAGAGAGAAAAAGAGGTAAAAGAAAAGAATCAAGAGTATAAAATCCTCACTTCACTCTTTCTTTTTTAAGAATCATTCAGCCATCCAAAATCAGTTAATGATGGCAATGTTGCAGTAGCCTTTCCTCTGATTATGGAACATTTTTCTGCTGATTTGTAAAGCCTGGAAAAAGTTAATTCAAAAAAAGTCCATACGGATCCATTTGAGATCCTTTGGCATTCGCTTTTGCTTTCTATATAAGGTACTGCATGTGGGGCATGGGACCTTTGGCATTCTCCTTAGATATTCTATCAAGAAGACAGAACCTCTCCATATTCTAAACTTTCAGCACAGAGCCCCAAAATTAACATGTACTGTTTTTCCCATAACTTATTGTATAGAATATTCTACATGCTGTCTCATTCCTTTAAATAGGCTCTCATATACACGATTTTTTATTATAACTCCTCCCGCAACCCAATATAGTCTCAAACACATACACGGAACGAAGGTATAAATATTTGGAAGAAGTAAACATTTTAAACTATTTGAATTAATTTTAGAAGAAGGGTGTTTGTGATGTGAGTAGAACGTATATTTAAAGAGCTTGCCCACAAAATTCTAACTCTTATCGATAACCGCTACAGGTGCCTGTGGACATTAAGCTGTTTCGTAAAAATGGTTATTTTCTAGAACATATTCAGAAAAGATTGGATTTAGAACATAGTTTGACTAAAGGAGTCAAAAATATGAATAGAAGTAAAGGAGTGAGGGCAACATCCCAATTTGTTGGGTTGCTGCTTTGTATAGTATTAATTCAGACCGCGTGTGCAGTAGAAAATCAAAATCAATTTACTGTGTATTTAATCGATAATTCAACTACAGAGAATGCATCTATTGAGAATGCAACTACAGAGAATGCAACTACAGAGAATGCAACTATTGAGGATCCAATAATTGGGGACTTAAATAGCGATGATATAGTAGATGATGTGACTGTCGATGATATTATAGATGATGAAATAAACAATGGTACGATAATAGGAGATGCGGCAGTAAATTCTATAGACCCGTCTTACTATTATGCATACATGCCTGAGGGAAACAGCACCGAGTTATCTGTAAGTTTCACTAACAACGGTAATGAAACCCTCATTTTAAATCCGAAAGTTGTAGCCATACCTTATGCGAACAATATAAACGAAAGCTGGATTGGCATATACCCGGCAAATGCAACGGTAGCTCCAGGCTCAGTACAATATTTTACAATTGAAATAAATATCCCCTGGGATGAAGCAAGCGGGTACTATCAAAGCAAAATAGCCTTCACTGATGATATTGCGCCTTATACAGAAGATTACACTGACCCTCAATATGTCAATTCAATGCAGCTCGATATCTGGGTCCAAGCTCAGCAGAAGATAGAACTTCAGACAAGTTATATTTCGGATACTCTTGAGGCCGGAACGGAAACTGAGTATAAGATAAAAGTCAAAAACGTGGCAACAAGAGACATAACAATCAATCCAATGCTGAGCAATGAATATTATACATATTACAAACAGGCATTTGACAACGATGCAATCGAAATCTCTGCACCTTCAACTTTAAAAGCAGGTGAAGTCACTAATATGACCATAAAGGTCAATATTCCTGAAAATGCAACAGGAAACTATTACGGGTATATCGACATGAATGTCAATGGGAAACCTAATGGATACTTCACGGGAATAAACCTCTACTTCAATGTTTGGCAACCGCCAGCTCCGTTCGTGAAAACTTTTTACACCACTACCGACGATCCCATAACGATAGAAGTTTCGGGCGATATGTACAGATCGGATAACGAATTGCGTGTCTCACAGAAAAAAGATAAACTACCATTTGAACTAGGACTGACATATAATTCCAACCCTGTTAATATGACTTTTGTGAATTCCTCTGAAAGTGGCAGCGCCGATATTCAAGAAAACTATTATTACTACCCAACATGGGTAAATAAGAATCAAAAAGTTTATCGGAATGTCCGAGATCATTATACAGCAACCTATATCGCACCCGGAGCAATAGGAGAATGGGACCTCATCATTCTTCCGAAAGGTGCGACCAGCTTCCAGTATTTGATAAACATACAAAGTGGTAATCAAGAAGAAACATGGAATGTAACTAACGAGAATCCAGCAACAGGAAATTCATCTACTGGAAACGTAACTGATGAGAATACATCTACCCCAATAGATGAACCGGAATCGGAAGTACTTATTGCAGACTTCAGTACCAATGTAACAAGTGGTTACGTTCCTCTCACCGTCCAGTTTACAGATAATAGTGTATTAAACGAGCTTCAAAGCTCCATACCACCGACATTATCTGACGAAGGACAGAACAATACGGCTGATGAGCCAGCAAATAACACATCAGATAGTCAGGAAACCAGTGGAGACGAATACTTATACGGCACTGCAAATGTTGAAAGTATACAGGTTATGACACTGGAATCTTTTCCTGTACAAATACAGGTAGTAGCAGAAGGTTACCTTCCTGATGGCTGCACTGAAATTGACGAAATAACTACTGAAAGAGAAGAAAACACCTTCAATATTAAAATTAGTACAAAGCGCCCACAGGATGCATTGTGTACAGACGCAATAGAGCCTTTCAATAAAACAATACCACTTGAAGTCCAGGGGCTCAAAGCTGGAAACTATACTGTGAACGTGAATGGAATAATGGGATCTTTCGAGCTTGCAGTTGATAACACATTAGACGAGTCCCCCAGTGCTATGCCAACCACACAGCAAGTAATAACCGAAGTCGACAACGGAGCAAACATAAGTCTCAAAAACGGAGAGAATTTTACCCTTAAGCTCAGGGAAAATCCTTCCACAGGCTATTCTTGGGAACTTAACCTGAGTGAGGGGCTCAGCATTATAAGCGACGAATATACTCAGGATCCAGCTCCCGAAGGATGTGCTGGCGTTCCCGGAACTCATTCATGGATAATCGAAGCCGTGGGTCAGGGTAACCAACAGGTAAACGGCATATACAAGAGGCCATGGGAGAATACAACCGGCACGGAAGATAACTTCACACTTAATGTCACTAGCATCTCTTCGAATACAATATCAAGGCTCTGGGACTTTGGAGACGAAACTAATTCGACCGAGCAGAATCCGATGCATACTTATTCCTCAGCAGGAAACTATACCGTCAACCTTACCGTTATTAATGAAAACGGCACAGATTCAAAATTTGCTACAATAACTGTTCTAGAACAACCAATTCTACCAGTAGCGAATTTCAGTAGCAATATTACTCAGGGTTCTGCTCCTCTTTCAGTCCAATTTACAGATTTATCAGAAAACGCAACTGAATGGAGCTGGGATTTTGGGGATAGCACATACTCAACTATCAGAGATCCTGTGCACACATACAGTAAAGCCGGAAAATATACCGTCAACTTGACAGTAAAGAATGAAAACGGAATAGAGACTGAAGAAAAGTGCAAATGTATCTCAGTGTCCAAAAGAGAATGAACTTATTGTAAAAAATAATGAAGGGGAGATTAAGTGGGTCTCTCCTTATTCTTTCTTTTCTATCAAAAATTCAGCCTTATCCAAAATCAGTTAACGTGGCAGCTTTACAATAGCCTTTCCTTTTGTATCCTAAAATTACTTCGCATATTCAAGAAATTTTAACATTCCAATATCTGATACCATAGCAGATGGCTCGAAAGATTAAAGGTTGACGAAATTTTAGTTATCACGGTTCTGGAGAAATGGACATAAATGATGAAATCAATTTGAAATGTGGTAGAAAAGTGGGTCATCTGTAGCTGATTATATCTGTGAAATAAGAACTTTAAAAAGTGAAATTGTTTCAGATAAAACAGTTCTGTACATCTTTGACAAAACCAACCAAATCATCCTGTTTTTTCATATGTTGTGATAGCTTTATTTATAATGAATAATCATTATATAATTGGTGATATAGTGTGTGTCAGTCCGAACTCTATGTAACAGCAGATCTTCATCTCGGATACACCAACATAATTCGGTGCCATAACCGGCCGTTTATGGATGTAGAAGAGATGAACAGAGTGTTGCTTGAGAAATGGAACGATACGGTGTGCGTTGACGATATCGTTTATTTCCTGGGGGACCTTTCGTTTGGGGAAAACGCAAAAGATACAGATTACTGGTTAAAGCGCCTGTCAGGAAACATTGTATTTATCAAAGGAGACCAGGATAGCTCCGAAAGCACAGAATCCCTGGATAATGTGATTGTAGACGTGGGCGATAAACATTTTTGTCTCGTGTATAACCCGGCAGATGCACCAGAAGACTTCGACGGTTGGATAATTCACGCACACCATAACAGCCACGATCTTGAAAAATATCCGTTCATAGATCGCGAAAGGAAAACAATAAATGTTTCAACAGAGCTTACGGACTATCGTCCCATAGCCTTTGCTGAGATAGCAGAAATCATTTCCTGGGCTGATTCCATCTATTCCGAGCCGGACTACCTGGCGACCTATGAAGTCCCTGCGGTTACGCAGGATTAAACAACCATAGTTAAGAGGATTCCAATCACAGGTGCCCTCACAGCCCTGGGAATCCATTGAACTCTTTTTTTTGTAATTGTTTTTTGGTGATTCGCCCAGGGCTCATGAGAAACTGCGGGACGTGATTTTGCTGTCTCGCAGTTCGGAGGGATACCACCAAATTGACCGCTATCTGCTGCTCTACATCTGATTCATGAGTAAGATCCATTAAAACAAGAACCATGCCGTCGTAGCTTAGCTGTATAGCGGCTGATTCGTAATCAGCAGGTCGAGGGTTCAAGTCCCTCCGGCGGCTTTTCACTTTTTGGTTCAAAGCCTACTTTTCAAGAAAAATAGCGGATTAAGAAACAGGTATTTATTTTTCAAAGAGATTTTAACTCTCAAACCTGCCCAGTTTAATTTCTACCGGACCCAGGGAAATAAAATCTCTCTTTTAGATTTCCAGTTTATGCAGAATATGTGTAAGCTTGAACTCTAAACTCTATGCATTTTATCTATTTTTATCTTTGATCCAGAAATTATCCAATGTATATGTTTAAATTTATAAAAACAATATAATAGTAGGGAATATCAATCACTGAGTACTTGAAATGGCCATTTGTTGTAGAGTTGTGAAATTAAACTATATTAACTGGATCCATCAAAACCCGGGTGTTTTCTATTTCATAGACAGGAGCTTAAAGCTGGGAGAAAGTATCAAGTAAATGAGAAGTAATCGGCATCAACCTTCAAGACCAGTAGATAAAGGAGTTAAAAAACAAAAGGTTACAGGTGATATGTTCGGTAGCAAGGTTCCGGTACCGAATGAAGAAGTATCTAAAGAAGAACGGGTACTGAAAGATAGTTCTTACTTTTTTAAAAGCATGCTTGACACGATGCTCAATCCCATCTTGTATAAAGATAGGAATGGCGTGTATCTGGGGATTAATGAGAGTTTTGCCAGGCAAGTTTTCGGTCTCCCTGAAGGTGAAATTGTTGGGCATACTTTGCCTGAGGTTTGCAATAAGTTCATAGAAATGTTTCCTAACAGGTCTATAGTTCACGGAAGGCATTTCACGGACGTTTGTAGAGAATGGGAAAGGGAAGATGCGGAGCTTCTGAAATCCGGAGGATTCAAAACTCACGAACAAGAAATGATACTTGCAAATGGTACTAAAGGCATATTCCTTGTAAACAGGTCGACTTTTAAGGATGAAAATGGGGAAATTCTGGGACTTGTCACGGTTTTGCAGGATATTACAGAACTCAAAATGTCCGAAAAAGCCCTTGAGGAAAATGAAGAGAGATATAGGGTTGTCACTGAACAGACAGGGCAGCTTGTATACGATAACGATATTGAGAATAACAAAGTTTCTTGGGCAGGGGCTGTTAAAGAAGTTTTTGGATATCGTATGGAGGAAGTTAAAAAGTTTAATCTGAAAGACTGGATCGAACATATCCATCTTGAAGACAGAAGCTACGTGCTCGAAAAATTCACGCAAGCCAGAAAAGCAGGCGGAAGAAGTCGTGTAGAGTACCGGCTCAGAAGAAAAGACGGAACTTACGTCTATGTTGAAGATATCGGGACCTATCTGGTAAACGAGGATGGAGTACCTTACAGAGTTCTTGGAGTGGTTAAAAATATTACTGAAAGGAAGCTTTCTCAGGAAAGGTTGGAGAAAAGCGAAGAAAAGTACCGCTCATTTACGCAGAACTTCAAAGGTATCGCGTTCCAGCTGGATGAGAACCTTGTTCCGGAATTCGTTCATGGGGCTGTTGAAGAGATTACAGGGTATAGCGAAGAAGAGTTCAAGTCCACATCGGTTTGGTGGGACAACAACGTCTGTTCTGCCTTTTGCCCTTGAACAGGTGAGCAAGGTCATGAGCTCTTCACACGCTTATGATCTCGAATTTGAATACAGGATAAAGAGCGAAGACGGAAAGATAAAATGGGTGTATGAGATCTTCCAGAAAGTTCCGGGAAAGGGCGGAAAGCCTGATAAGTACCAGGGAGTTGTTTATGACATTACCGAGAAAAAAGAGGCAGAAGGAGCCCTGACTAAAATGAAAGAATCCCGCATAAAAGAGATTCATCACAGGATTAAGAACAACCTGCAGGTAATCTCCTCCCTGCTGGATCTCCAGGCTGAAAAATTCAAGGATGAGACGGTTAAAGAGGCTTTCAGGGAAAGCCAGAACCGGGTTATATCCATGGCTCTTATTCATGAGGAGCTTTATCAGGAAAAGAATACGGAGACTCTCAATTTTGCAGCATATATTCGAAAATTGGGTGAAAATCTTTTTCAGACTTACAGGCTTGATCACCCTGGTATAAGTTTGCAAATGGATTTGAAGGAGAACGTTTTCCTCAATGTGGATACAGCAGTTCCCCTCGGAATCATTATCAATGAGCTGGTTTCTAATTCTTTAAAACACGCATTTCCCGGACAAAAAAGGGGAGAAATTCAAATAAAGCTATATAAAGAAGAAAAGAGTGCGAGCAAATCCGAGAAAGATAAAGAATATGAAGGCACAAGGCTTGTTCTAACAGTTTCAGATAACGGAGTAGGGGTTCCTGAAAGTATCAATCTAAAAAATCCTGAAACACTTGGTCTGCAACTGGTAAGTGCACTGGTAGACCAACTGGACGGAGAGCTTGAATTTAAAAGAAATAATGGAACTGAGTTCATAATCCGGATAAGTATAGCAGAAGATCCCTGAATGTTTGTGATTGTTCTTAATATTCTTTTATTGTCTCTATACAGGAGTCGCTTCTCTACTAAAAATGAGTCGCGTCTCTACTAAAAAATTACACATAGAATCTTATGTTGGCTTTAAAATTTTTCATGTCAAAATATTTTTAACTCAAAAAGAATCTTTTGCAGAATTAATTTGAAATAATTTATCTTATTACTATATTCTGGAGCTAGGATACGAAGTGGGGTATAGCTCAAGATAAACACAACAACCACCCGGAGGTCGCTAATTCTTCTTCGAACTAATAATGTTTGGGGGAGCATAGTATTCGAAGAAACTGCATTGGGGGATGTAGTAAACTGAGTTCGGCACTTCCGGGTCTTTTCTGAAACTTCATACCTTTGGGCACGAGTTTCAATCCTTTTTCTGTAATGATCCAAAAATTATAAACATGGCTGTTTATGGCTAATCTTATCTCTCTTCCAGAAGGTATTTTTTAAACCATTCCCCAGCCAGATGTGCGACTTCTTCTAATGTTCCCGGTTCTTCAAAAAGATGAGTTGCACCCGGAACAATCTTAAGTTGTTTTTCTTTTACGGTTAACCTGTCTAATGCCCATTGATTCATATCTATTACTTGAAAGTCCTCTCCACCTACAATAAGTAGTGTTGGTGCTTTTACACCAGGAAGAGCTTTTTCAGCTAAATCAGGTCTTCCTCCTCTGGAAACAACTGCTTTTACCGCATTCGAACGCTCTTTTGCAGCTATAAGTGCAGCTGCAGCCCCTGTACTTGCGCCAAAGTAACCTATATTCAGTTCTTTAGTATCAGGATTGCTTGAAAGCCAAGTTGTTACATCAACAAGCCGATTTGCAAGCAGATCAATATCAAACCTGAGGTGAGCTGTTACCATGTCAATTCTTTCTTCCTCAGCTGTTAATAAATCAAATAACAGAGTCCCCAAGCCTTCTTTCTGAAGTTCCCGTGCAACATATTGGTTCCGTGGGCTATAACGACTGCTCCCGCTGCCGTGTGCAAAAACGACAATTCCCTTTGCTCCTTCGGGAATAATGAGGTTTCCTTCAAGGATAATAGAATCAATTGGGATTCGAACTTCACTATCTCTTTTACCTTTACTCGCTGACTCTTTCATATTAACCCCCACCAGCTTCACTTATGAATTCCAAATTTACTGAATTCCAAATTTACTGAATTCCAAATTTACTGAATCAAATTTACTGAATCAAATTTACTGAATCAAATTTAGCTAATTGTAATTTAGCCAATTGTAAATTATTGCAGTTATTACTTTGATTGAAGATTCGCTGCTTTATCCAGTAATTCGCAGACTTCTTCATCGGTAGTTTGACTGAAGTCACCGTACCAGGCTCCGACTCCATAGAAAGGTTCGGGTGTAGCCACACATATTATTTCATCTACCTTTTCTTCAAAGAACCTGCACGTATCCGCTGCAGCTGTAGGAACTGCGATAACTATTTTGGCCGGGTTTTTAATTTTAAGAGCAGCAACAGCTGCGCGCATCGTTGCTCCTGTTGCAAGCCCGTCGTCTATCAAAATCACAGTCTTCCCACTTATTTCCGGCTTTGGCCTGTTCCCACGATAAGCACGCTCCCTGCGTTCCAGTTCCTTAAGTTCATTAGCAGCTACGGTATCAATTACTCTTTCAGGGATCTGGAAAGAGCTGACAACATCTTCGTTCAACACACGAATGTTGTCAGAAGCGATCGCTCCCATTGCCAGTTCTTCGTTTCCAGGCACTCCTAATTTTCTTACTATAAAAACATCCATTTTTACATCCAATTCCTTTGCAACTTCAAAAGCCACCGGCACTCCACCACGCGGAAGTGCCAGTATAAGTACATCTGAACGGTTTGCATATTTTAAAAGTTCTTTTGCCAGTTTCTTCCCGGCATCTATTCTATCTTTAAAAAGTGCCATTAGTTCCCTCAGCCCCCAGCTTGAACTTAATTGATAAGGTATGTCAATTTATATTGTCTATGTTCAAACCCTTGAATGTATAGAGTATAATTTAAGTTTAATTTATATATACTATTTTGCTGCGATTTTCATAGAAGTCAAGTGAAGACATGATTATTTGAAAAGTATCTCTTCTATTCTCAAATCTGGTTTAATAAAGAGTTTTTATCATAGGCTTGAAACTTTTTGTGTGAAAATATTTTTTGCTTAAAGGCTATTTTTTGAATAATTAATTTAAAATAAATTACGATATTATTATATGCTGAAGTTAGGAAGTGAGTAGAGTATGAATAAGTAATGAACTGCCTGGAGGCCATTGATCCTGCTCCGGATCAATACTTAAGGGAGTATATTCGGGGCTGCTGTATCGGAGGATACGGTAAATGTGGTGTAGCACCTTCAGGCTTCTTCTTAATCTGTTTTTGCAGTGCTTTTTGCTTTTTCCCTTTTTCCATTATTTTGCAAAATGATTTTCAAGAAATGGTTTTCAAGATCTGAAAACCATATTCGTTTCAGAATATGTATGTTAAAATTAATTTCCTAAGCTTAGCTAAATGTAGTCTCATAGAGAATCCTCGAACTGTTCAGAAGTTGAAGTGTATGGGGGTAATTAAACATATCAGATACTAGGGAAAATACATTAAAAGGCGGGCTTTACGAAGCAGTTATCTGGATAGCCATAATCAGTTTGCTTTACTTAATTAGCCTCAACAATTACCTTCTTTTCCATACCGTAGTAGAATTGTTCAGCGTCTACATTGCTTATGTGATATTCCTTATAGTATGGAAATCGAGAACTCGCCTGGAAAACCGATATCTTATAATCTTAGGGATTGGTTACTTCTTTATTGGAAGCGTTGACTTCTTGCACGCCCTCGCATTTAATGGAATGGGAGTACTCCCTGAGTTTAATACAAATTTTACCGATCAGCTGTGGATAGTCGCAAGATTCCTGGAGAGTATTTCTTTTTTAGTAGCCCCATTATTTCTAATACGTAATGAAGAAAGCCTAAAAAAGAATACTAGAACTTTTGAAAGCGCTACTTTTGCCTGGAAAGTGTTTTTTGCATACACAGTAATTACTGTCGCCTGCCTGCTCTCAATCTTTTTTTTCAGAGATTTCCTGGATTTTTATATCGAGGGCTCAGGATCTACTCTCAAAGTAATAAGTGAGTATATGATCTCCGTTATTCTTTTTTGCTCACTGATCCTCCTGTACACATACAGAGACATGTTCGAAGAGAAAGTTTTCAGGTTGCTTGCAGTATCTATAGTCCTGACATTCTTCGGAGAACTGCCCTTTATTACCTACAGCCATATGGATGAGTTTCCAGGATTCATAGGCTACTCTTTTAAGTTGCTGTCTTTTTATCTTGTCTATAAAGCGGTCGTAGATATAGGATTTGAGGAGCCATGTAGCTTTCTTTTTAAAGAACTTAAAAGTAGAGAAGAGGATTTCAGGCAGAAAGCAATTTCCCTTGGAGATGAGTACAATTATATTTGCAAATTAATTGGGGTAAACAAATATCCGGCTGAGCATAAAAATAAAAACCTCGAGGGAGATTATGATCGAGAAAGTTACCATTCGTTCATGCAACACTTTCCGGGAATTGGATTTCAGCTCGATAATGACTTTGTACCTGTATCGATACATGGGCCTGTTGAGGAAATGACAGGTTACAGAAGGGAAGATATTATTTCAGGGAAAGTGGATTTGATGGAACTGATCGTACCTGAAGATCAACCTTTAATTTTTAAAAAAAGAGATAAATTAAAGTCAAATCCTAAATTTGTAATCGAAAATGAATTTCGGATACGCAAAAAAAATGGGGAAATAAAATGGGTCAGGGAAATTACCCAGGAAATTTCCAGTAGACCCGAAAATTCAGGAAAGTATCAAAGTTTAATTTATGATATCACTGAACGTAAAATGACAGAAGAAGCCCTTCTGAAAATAGACCGAATCCGGATTAAAGAAGTCCATCACCGGATAAAGAACAACCTTCAGGTAATCTCCTCGCTTCTCAGTCTGCAGGCAGAAAAATTCGAAGATGAAAAGGTAATTGAAGCTTTCAAAGAAAGCCAAAAACGTATTGAATCCATAGCCATGATTCACGAGAAACTTCATGAAGGTGAAGGTATAGATTCTCTCGATTTTGCAGACTATCTGCGGAAACTGACTACAGATCTTTTCAGTTCATATCGTGTAGGCAACGATAGTATAAGCCTCAAACTTGAACTTGAACAGGTTTATCTTGGTATGGATACTGCAATTCCCCTTGGAATTATTGTCAATGAGCTGATTTCAAACTCCCTGAAGCACGCTTTCCCTGATGGAATGGAAGGAGAAATTCATATAAACCTTTGTAAAATGGAAACTTTTACCTCCATGTACGATATTTCCGATCCAGATAGAGGCTGTCTGAAGAAAGAAGATTTCCGATACATACTTACAGTAAAAGATAATGGAAAAGGTATTCCTGAAGAAATTGATTTCCAGAATGCAAACTCCCTCGGGCTCCAGCTTATAAATATTCTTGTTGAACAGCTAGGCGGTTGTATTGAGCTTAAAAGAAGTCAAGGAACAGAATATGTTATTGGGTTTAGCAACGAAAGCAACTAAAGAATGTAAAAAATTGTAAAGTTTTAGGGCCTCTTAATTTTTATTACGGAATCCTGATAGAACCCGCTCACAGTACCGCTCACCCTATTCACATGCATTATATTCTCTAAATCTATTGGCCTTGACAAGTTTAGGACTTACGCAGTAACAGGCTCTACATATCGTTTTTCCCTAACATCTTTAATATCTCAATAAGTTTAAGTTGTATCTTGGTTTGCTTAAATATGCCTTTGCTCCTACTCTGTGAATTTTCATTTT
>Ga0074193_1000787_pt1 | contig 47444 bp, 39 predicted proteins | sample EPASupsiteHSE605_FD_64523 | JGI IMG/M metagenome (GOLD analysis project Ga0074193, IMG submission 64523) | Bioremediated contaminated groundwater from EPA Superfund site, New Mexico - Sample HSE6-05 | ecosystem: Environmental > Aquatic > Deep subsurface > Groundwater > Contaminated ...
CGCCGTGCAGGTGATTCGCTCCGTCGTTTAGCGCGAGCCTGTAGGTTTCCCCGTTCAGCGTAAACTCGCCTTTGCCGATGCGGTTGCCGACACGCCCGATTGCTGCGCCGAGGTGAGCGTCGCTGTTTTCATATTCCAAAAAGGTATCGTAGCCCAGCACAACATCGGTGAAACCGCCCTGAGTATTCGGGACAGAAAGAGACTGCAGGGTGCAGCCGTAATCAAGTATAACCGCGCTTGCGCCCAGCCTGTTTTCAAGGCGATACGCCGTCACGCTGTCGCCTTCTTTGGTTTGACCGAATAAATAGTGCGTCATTGGGGTTTTGTTCCTCTCTCAATAATGTAAAGAATTGCCGGCGGTCCAGGTGGTTCTGAGGATACGAACATAAGCGCCCGAGCCGCCGCGCTGAAGTATCTGTTTTTGGATTTCCGTAAAGCATCGGTTATCTGCGCTATCCCCGCTTTTCAAAAAAGCCGAGCAATCCTTTGCTTTTCCCGCTTATGCCCGCTTGCTCCTGCAGGTGAGAAGCGATTTTCTGCTGAACCGGCATACGCTTATATTTTGGATAAAGGTCCGCGTAAAGCTCCGACAGTCCCTTCGCGTCTTCCTTTGACAGAAAGCGGATGAGCCCGTCCGTAAGCCCGTGAACCGCAAACAGCATCCAGTACGCCGACAAGGCGTCTTTCTCTTCCTGCGGAGCGTTGAAAACATAGCGAAGCACCGCACAGGCTTTTTCCGAGGACGGCGGCTCGTTTTCGATGTCTTTCAGCTTCTGTTCAAGCCTTTCGGCGAAGCGCTCGTGACACGGATCTTGATCCGCGCGCTTACCGAAGCCCATAAGTCCGTCCGTCGGTTTGCGTTTGCTCTCCAGACTCTTAATGTCGATAAGGTAATCGCCATAAATCTGTCTGATTTCCGAAATCATCGATTTATTTTCCATGTCAGTTTAGGCAAAAGGGTTCTCGGTGGGATACGGCAGGGTCTTGGGCTGATTATATGCTATGTCCCCGACGCCGAGAAACTTGAAAACCTCGAAAATTGCCTTTCCGCAATGCTCGAAAGCGACAGCTCCGTGATGCGGATAGCGCTTCTGAATAAGCACATGGCGATAGAAACGTCCCATTTCGGGAATTGCGAAAATGCCGATGCCGCCAAAGCTGCGCGTCCCGACGGGCAAGACCTCGCCCTCGGCGATATAGGCGCGGAGCACACCCTCGCTGTCGCACTGCAGGCGATAGAAGGTGATGGGGCTTTCGGCTATGTCGCCTTCAAGCGTACCGCGTGTGAAGTCGGGCTCTGACCCCTGCGGCTCAAGAAGCCTGTGTTGGATAAGCTGGTATTTGACAGCTCTGTCGGAGCACATCTTGCAGGACGGTGTGTTTCCGCAATGGAAGCCCATGAAGGTGTCCGTCAGCTTATAGTTGAATTTGCCTGCGATTTCGGCGTCGTACTGCGACTTCGGGACGCTGTTGTTGATGTCGAGCAGCGTTATCGCGTCGCCGGTGATGCAGGCTCCGATGTATTCGGAGAGCGCGCCGTATATATCCACCTCGCAGGCGACTGGTATCCCGCGCGAGGCAAGCCGGCTGTTAACATAGCAAGGCACGAAGCCGAACTCCTGTGGGAAGGCGGGCCAGCATTTGTCGGCAAAGGCTACGTATTTTCTGCTGCCTCTGTGCTCCTCGGCCCAGTCGAGAAGCGTGAGCTCAAACTGCGCCAGGCGCACGTTAAGGTCGGAGTAAAACCTGCCATTGCCCATTTCCTTTGCCATGTCAGCGCAGACCTCGGGGATGCGCGGATCATCCGCGTGAGCCCTGAAGCTGACAAGCAGATCTAGCTCGGAGTTTTCCTCGATCTCGACGCCCAGCTCATAAAGCCCCTTAATCGGAGCGTTACACGCAAAAAAGTCCTGCGGGCGCGGTCCGAAAGTGATAATCTTCAGATTTTTCACGCCGATAACAGCGCGCGCGACGGGGATGAAATCCGCAATCATATCGGTTATGCCGGATGCTGTGCCAACAGGATATTCGGGGATATATCCGTTTAGATGGCGCAGTCCGAGATTGTAGGAGCAGTTGAGCATGCCGCAGTAAGCGTCGCCGCGCCCGTCAATCAGGTCACCGTCGCCCTCTGCCGCGGCTGCAAACATACACGGGCCGTCAAAATACTTTGCAATCAGCGTTTCCGGAGTTTCCGGACCGAAGTTCCCGAGAAAGACGACAAGCGCGTTGCAGCCTGCGTTTTTGACCTCTTCCACTGCGCAAAGCATATCTTTTTCGTTCTCGACAGTCGTACTGCCCTCATAAACATTCAGTTTCTTCTGCACGCAGGCAGCAGCTATGGCCGCTCTGCGCTTCTGTGAAAGAGCAATCGGGAAACAGTCGCGGGAAACCGCGATTATGCCCAGCTTAACTTCCGGTATGTTTGTCATCATTGCCTTTTCCTCCTAAAATAAACTCATAAAAGACTCTTGCGCGACCGGCGGAAATGTCAATTCTCCGTTTCGTCTTTCTCTTTCGCTTCAAAGGTAACCGCTTTTCCGTCTTTCTGCGAAACGACAGGCAATGCCGCCGCTTTTCTTGCGTCCAAATATTTCCTGACCGCAAACGCGCAGAAAGCGACTGCAGCGGCTGTAAAGGCCGCAAAGATGAGCCACGAGCCCCATTCTGGAATCGGGCTGGTGCCGTCGAGCGAACCGCTGAGTATTTTCCACGCAAGATAAACGATGTATCCTGAAATTACGACGCGCAGAGAAAGGCCTGTCAGGTTTTTCCCCAGCATTGCCATATCGTATTCTTTTTTGCTGTTCATGTTTTTTCCCTTCAGTTTTCGCCGCGCTAATTTTTGATTATCTGGAACAGCGGTTTGACGGCGGGATATATCTGCCTGAAAACCTGATAACGCTCTTCGTAGCGGGCCGCAATCGCGGCATCCGGCTTGACCGTCGAGGTAATTTTCACAAGTTTTCCCGCTGCTTCACGCACGGATGCAAACTCGCCGCAGGCAACCGCTGCGAGTATGGCACCGCCGTAACCGGGACCTTCCTCCGTTTCAACGCCGTCCAGCTCAAGATTGAGCACGCTGGCGAAGATTTCCTTCCACAGCGGGCTTTTTGCACCGCCGCCGCAGATTTTGCTGCGTTTGATGTCAATGCCGAGCGAGCGGGCGATTTCAAGAGAATCGCGTATTCCGAAAGCCACGCCCTCCAGCACGGACTGCATAAGGTCCGCGCGCGTTGTGTCCATAGATAAGCCGATGAAGGTTCCCCTTGCGTCGGAGTCGTTGTGCGGTGAACGCTCGCCCATGAGGTAAGGCAGGAAAAATACGCTGCCGCGGCCAAGTCTGTCCCGCGCAACGGCAGCCTGCTCGTCAGAGTAGCGGTCGGTTTTGAGGATATCCTCCATCCACCACTTGTTGCAGGACGCGGCTGAAAGCATTACGCCCATTAGGTGGTAATACCCGTCCGCGTGCGCGAAGGCGTGCAGGGCATTGTTTGAGTCTACGCCGAAGGTGTCACTTGAAATAAAAATCGTGCCGGAGGTACCGAGCGAGATGTTGCACATACCGTTTCCGACAGTTGCGGTCCCGACAGCCGCGGCGGCATTGTCGCCGGCGCCGGCCGCAATCTTAACGCTTTGCGGAAGTCCGAGCGCCTTGGCCATATCCTGCGTCAAAGTTCCGACTGCCTCAAAGCTTTCGTAGAGGCGCGGCATCCATTCTTCCCTGACGCCGCAGATTTTGAGCATTTCTTTGCTCCAGCACTTGTTTTTAACGTCCATAAGGAGCATTCCGGACGCGTCCGAATAGTCGGTGCAGTGTACGCCGGAGAGTTTGTAATTTATATAGTCCTTGGGAAGCATAATCTTATCGATGCGGGCAAATAGCCCCGGCTCGTGTTTTTGCATCCAAAGAAGCTTCGGCGCGGTGAAGCCGGCAAAAGCAATATTGGCGGTATAGCCCGAAAGAGTCTCTTTGCCTATCACGGTGTTTAGATACTCCGTTTCCTCGCCTGTGCGCCCGTCGTTCCAAAGTATCGCGGGACGAATAACGTTATCGTCCTTGTCGAGCGCGACAAGCCCGTGCATTTGTCCGCCCGCGCCTATTCCGGCAACCTGCGTCTTATCGCAGTCCGCCGTCAGTTCCCTGACTCCCTCAATCGTTTCGCGAAGCCAGTCCTCGGGATCCTGCTCAGACCAGCCAGGGTGAGGGAACGACAGGGGGTAAGAACGTGAGACGATTTTTCTTATCCCGCCCTTTTCATCCATTAACAGAAGCTTGACAGCTGACGTACCAAGATCAATTCCGATGTATAACATATCAATTTCCTCCTCGGCTCCCATAACTTATTTCACCAGGGCAATGCGTTTTTCGGCATTGCCCTGTAGTTTCGAATCAAATCGTTTATATAACACCTTATGCTTTGCCGGTTTTGTGGTTGGAAACGACGTCAAAGATGACGGCGATCAGAAGAACGGCTCCTTTGACGACATACTGCCAGTTGTTGTCGAGTCCGAAGATTGACATACCCTGGTTGATAACGCCGAGAAGGATTGCGCCGACGATAATGCCGGAAACCGTACCTGAACCGCCGTATGCGGAGGCCCCGCCTATGAAGCAGGCGCCGATGGTGTCCAGCTCATATGTCAGACCGGTATCGCCGTTGACGGAGCCGATGCGGGCGGCGACCAGCAGACCCGAGAAGCCTGCCAGTATGCTCATCAGACAATAGCCCCAGAAATAGACCTTTCTCGTGTCTATGCCGGAGAGCTTCGTGGCCTTTTCATTTCCGCCGACAGCGTAGAAATAGCGGCCGAATGCGGTTTTCGATGTGATAAACGCAAAGAGCAGAACCACCAGCAGCACCCAGCACAGCATAATGGGAATTCCTTTATAGTGTGCAAGCTGCCAGGTGTAGGCAAGAATAAGAATGTCGATGATGAAAACCTGGGTAAACTCGGAAACCGCAGACTTCATCTCGTAACCCTTTTTGGCTTTCTTTGCGCGGTTGACAATCGTCAGGATAATAAGTCCTATCGCCACTATGACGCCGACAATCAGCGCTGACCAGTATACGTCCTTGTCGATGCCCGGTACGGTTATGTAGGAAGAAAAAATGTCGAGAAAAGTTTTGTTGGCGATACTGACTGTCTTGGAGCTCAGCAGAACACGGCCCAGTCCGCGGAACAAGAACATTCCCGCGAGCGTTGCTATGAAGGGGGGAATGTGCATATGTCCTATCCAGAATCCCTGCCACGCGCCTATTGCCGCCGCCGCAGCCATGCAGATTGCGATGGTTGCATATGCGCCCAGACTCGTCTTGGATAAAAGCTGTGCGGCAATCGAAGCGACCAGACAAAGAGTTGCGCCGACTGAAAGGTCTACGTTACCTCCGGTCAGAATGCACATCAGCATGCCGCAGGCCATAACAAGCACATAAGCGTTCTGCAGAAGCAGGTTTGAAATGTTCTGTGCGTACAGCAGCCTGCCTTCGGTCAGTATCGCGAAGAAGATGAAAACCACCACAAGGGCGATCGTCATTGTATATTTTTTTACTATAGCGGATGCTTTCATTGTTTTACGCTCCCTTGCTCTCATCTTTGGCGCCCTTTTTGTCGGATTTGAGGATCGCGCCCATAATCTTTTCCTGTGTTGCCTCGGCAGCGGTCATCTCCGCCACCATTTCCCCTTCGTTCATAACATAGATGCGGTCACACATACCGAGTAGCTCCGGCAGCTCCGAGGAGATCATAACGACCGATTTCCCCTGTGCCACCAGATCGTTCATAATAGTATATATCTCGTATTTTGCGCCGACGTCGATGCCGCGGGTTGGCTCGTCAAGCAAAAGCACATCAGGGTCAGCGAACATCCACTTGGAAAGCAAAACCTTCTGCTGGTTTCCGCCGGAAAGATTATTCACCAACTGCTGAATCGTCGGCGTCTTGACACGCAGTTTTTCCTTGTATTCCTCGCCGACGCTGTTTTCCATATCCACATCTATGATGCCTCTGTGGCACACCTTTTCAAGGCGCGCCAGAGTGTTGTTTCTTGCAACGGTATCTACGAGCACAAGACCGTTCACCTTGCGGTCCTCGGTAACGTAGGCAATGCCGGCTTCGATGGCGTCGCGCTCAGTCCTGAGCTTGACTTCGCGGCCGTTGACCTTCAGAGTTCCCGTGATTGAGGTGCCGTAGCTTTTTCCGAAAATCGAGCGGGCAAGCTCTGTGCGCCCTGCCCCCTGAAGTCCGGAAAAACCGACTATTTCGCCCTTGTGTACGTTAAAAGATACATGGTTTACGACGCGCTTTTCTGTGTAAACAGGGTGGTTGACGCACCAGTCGATGACCTCAAGCCCAATCTTGTCGCTGACGCTTCTCTCGCGGCTGGGATAGCGGTCAGTCAGCTCGCGCCCGACCATTCCGCGGATTATGCGGTCTTCATCAATGCTGCGGTCGGAGTTATCGATGGTCTCAATAGTTGCACCGTCGCGCATTACCGTTATTTTATCCGCTACGTAAGCGACTTCGGAAAGCTTGTGGGAAATAATAATGGAGGTCATTCCCTGCTTTTTGAAATCCAACAGCATATCGAGCAGCATTTTGGAATCCTCAGCGTTCAGGGAAGAAGTCGGCTCGTCGAGAATGAGGAGCTTGACGTTCTTGGAGAGTGCTTTCGCGATTTCAACAAGCTGCTGCTTTCCGGTTCCGATATCTTTGATAAGCGTCATCGGAGAATCCTTGAGGCCGACCCGTTTCATGTGCTTTGCCGCCTGTGAAAAGGTCTCGTCCCAGTTTATACCGAACCTGCTCTTGCGCTCGTTGCCGAGAAACATATTTTCGCCGATGGTAAGCTCGGGGATAAGCGCGAGCTCCTGATGGATGATGACGATGCCCAGCTCTTCGCTGTCACGCACGGTTTTGAAGTGGGATTTGCGGCCTTCATACAAAATCGTACCGTCATATTCTCCAAAGGGAATCGTACCGCTCAGAACATTCATCAGCGTCGATTTACCGGCACCGTTTTCTCCCACGATCGCATGGATTTCTCCGCTCTTGACCTCGAGATTTACGTTATCCAGCGCGCGCACGCCCGGATATAGCTTTGTTATGTTTGTCATTACCAGAATATTATCTGCCAAAATAATGCCCCCCTATTTTGCTTTTTTGGGCATACATCATCATGCCTCGCTCCAGGATCGTTTTGCATATGGAAAAATGGGCGGAGCTTCAGCCCCGCCCATCTAGTGCTTAATACTATGTATGTCCGGGCTGTTATGCTAAATTGGTGTTTAGCCGGCTGCCTTAGGATAGCCGTCTGCGCCCATCGTATAGTAACCGGTGTCTACAAGCTCAGTCTGGATGTTGTCCTTGGTGACAACTGTCGGAACAAGCAGGTAAGAAGGAATAATCGCGTTGTTGTTGTTATAGGACTCGGTATCATAGGTGCAGTCGAAGGTCCAGCCGGCGGATTCGATCAGGCCGCCGTCAGGTGTCTCGCCCTTGAGTATAGCGTCTGCGAGGTCAACGGTAACAACCGCTTCATTCGCAACAGCCTTGTAGACTGTCATGGACTGCTTGCCGTCAACGATGTTTGCGAGGTTAGCTTCGTCGCCGTCCTGGCCGGTGATGATGACAGAGTTGGTGCCCTTATAGTCGGAACCTATAGCCTGAGTTACGCCCAGAGAGGTTGAGTCGTTGGAGCACAGAGCAACATCAAGAACTGTTCCGTCTGCATAGTAGGAAGCAAGGATGTTCTGCATACGGTTAAGAGCGACCTCGGTCTTCCACTGAGAAGTTGCAACTTCTTCGAACTTCATTTGGCCCGAAGGAACCTTCAGGATGCCTGCATCAATGTAGGGCTTAAGTACGTCGAAAGCTCCGTTGAAGAAGAAGCCTGCGTTGTTGTCGGCGGGATCGCCTGCGGTGAATTCAATGTTGTAGCTCTTGGAGGTGTCCTTAAGGTCCAGCTTGAGTGTGTCAACAACATACTCGCCCTGGAGCTTGCCGACTGTGTAGTTATCGAAAGATACATAATAGGAAATTGCGTCGGTGTTCATAATAAGACGGTCATAGGAGATGACAGGGATCTTGGCGTCTACTGCGGACTGCAGAACAGTGGAGAGGGACTCACCGTCGATAGCAACGATAACCAGAAGGTTAACTTTGTCGGCAATCAGGTTCTCAATGTCGCTGACCTGCTTGGCAACGTCGTTGTCGGAATAAACCAGTTCAACTTCATAGCCTTTTTCTTCAAATGCCTTCTGCAGGAAAGAACCGTCGCGGTTCCAACGCTCAAGAGACTTTGTGGGCATTGCTACGCCGATTTTGCCGCCTGCTGCGACCTGCTCTGTTGCTGCTGCCGATGCTTCCGGGGAAGCCGTGGTCGCTGCCGTGCCGCAAGCGACAAGGACAAGCGCCAATGCAATAGCGAGTACGAGTGCGATAACTTTTTTCATTTTTTTCCTCCTCAAAAATGATTGCAGACTAATATCTGCGCATCCTTACATAAAATCCTTTTGTAAAATTCGTTTACAAAAGTTCTTGTTATTATAATACAATTGTATTTACGAGAAGTCAACGGAATTTTGGCGATTTTACTATTTTGGGAACATTACACAAAATATATCGGCCTTTTTGTTGCGAAAGGTCCGAAAAAAATAATCGTTGCTTCCAAGGTTTGCCGAGCAGCGGCATATGTATATGGTATATTTTCCCTTTTTGACCTCATCTTTTCTCCGTGGCAAGCCTGGGGTTTGTGTACGCAAACGTAAACACACTGGGATGCCATCAAAGCTCATTTTACTTTATTTCAATATGGCGATTGACTTTTATCCATGCTGTGCTTATCATATATAAAGAATGTTTACAAAAGTCGGGAGGAAACTGATGACAAATCTGGAAGGAACGATCACGGAGCGACGCAGACAGACGAGGAACAGCATTTATCAATATCTGTTCTATTCGGACAGTTCTCACTCAAAGCTGGAGATTGCTTCCGACTTATCTCTGAGCCTGCCGACCGTCCACCAAAACCTGACTGAGCTGATGGACGCAGGGCTCGTACGGCGCGACGGAACTTATCAATCCACGGGCGGACGCCGCGCGATGCGCCTTACGATCGCGGAGTACGCGCGCTTCGCCGTCGGAGTATCGATTACGGACAACGGGCTGAGATACCTTGCGGCGAACCTGCGTATGGAGGAAATTGCCTGCAAAAAGACAGAAAGAGTCGTAATCAGCGAGATAGATGACGTAGGAAAGTTTTTAGCCGACGAGCTTGAGAAGTTTTTGGACGAATTCGGTTTAAACAGAAACAATCTGCTCGGCGTTGGCATAACTCTGCCCGCCGTTATCGACCCTGAGCAGGAGACCATTCTGCTGTCGCCTTCGCTGCATCTGAAAGACATCAGTCTCAACAAAATAACTCACTACCTCAAGTACCCCAGCTATGTTTCAAATGACGCGACGAGCGCCGGATATGCCGAGTGGTTTGCCTCTCCCGAGCTGAGCAGCATGGCCTATCTTTTTATGGAAAGCGGTGTCGGCGGCGCCGTATTGCTGAACGGTGCGCCTTATTTCGGCGTCAACCAGCGCAGCGGTGAACTGGGACATATGTGCGTTGAGCCGGGGGGACTGCCCTGCAGTTGCGGCAAGTGCGGCTGTCTGGAAGCCTATACCTCCTCAAAGCGAATCAGCGACGATCTTGGTATCACGATTGAGGAATTTTTCGAGGGACTCAATAAAAAGAACCCCGAATACGAGGCTCTGTGGCAGGATGTTCTTTGCCATCTTGCCATTGGTATCAACAACATCCGTATGGCGCTCGACTGCGATGTGGTAATCGGCGGTATCTTCACACAGTTCATGGAGCCTTATATGCCGGAGCTCCGCCGTATCGCCGCAGAGCTTAATACCTTTGAAAACAGCGGAGACTATATCAAGCTCTGCCGTTACTCCAAGCGCGCCGACACTCTCGGCGTCGCCCTGCACTTTATAAAGGAATTCATAGAGAGCATATGAGCGTAATTCCCCTCGACGCGAAGGCATCGAGGGGGGTGCTATATATGAGCCGAACTAATGCTAATCAGACAGAGCCTGCCCTTTCACCTTTCCGGCGTTACAATTCCCATAAATAATTATTAAAGCGAGGGTTTATTATGTTTCGGAGTATGCGCAGATTCAGGCAGGAGCTTTCAGCCAAGGACACCGCTTTGATTTTTGAAACCGGCTCGCACGGCGTTCTCGCCGTCATGAGCGACGGGGGTTATCCCTATGCGGTCCCGCTCAGCTATGTTTTCGCGGACGGTAAGCTCTATTTTCACTGTGCGTCGGAGGGTTACAAGCTGGACGCTCTGCAGCACAATTCCAAGGCCTCCTTCTGCGTCGTCAGGCGGGACACGGTTGTTCCGGAAAGAATAACGTCGATTTATGAGAGCGCAATTGCTTTCGGGCGGGCGAAGGTCGTAGGTAACGACGACGAAAAGCGGACCGCGCTCAGGTACTTGGCTCAGAAGTACTCCGCGGTAAACGGTAAAAAAAACGAGGAGGAGATTAACAGCGGCTGGGACAGGGTCTGCGTGATTTCTTTTGAAATTGAGCATATGACCGGAAAAGCCTCGATGGAACTGATAAACTCCATATAACAAAACGGGGGCGTCATCATATTGATGACGCCCATCTATCTTATGCTGCCATGCTTGAGTAGATTTCGCTGAGGTTTTGTTCCATGCGCTCGAGATACGACATGTCGTCCTCCGCGCTCTCGATTGTGTAAATGGTTTCAACTTTGGCACCGACCTCCGAAGCAAGCGTTTCGGACACCTCGGGGCTTGCCATTTCCTCGGCGAAAATCGTCGTCACGCCGGCCTGCCTGCAATACTTAACAAGCTCGGTAAGCTGCTGCGCACTCGGCTCTCCCTCCGCGAACACGTCCTCGACGCTTTTCTGGACAAGTCCGAAGTCGCGGCAAAGATAACCGAAAGCCGCGTGACCCGTTACGAAGCTCTTTTTCGTAACTGCGCCGAATTTGTCAGCGTATTCGTTGTATAGGCTCTCGAGCTGTGCAATATAGTCTTCGCTGTTTTTTTCGTAAAAGTCACTGTTTTCGGGGTCGGCTTTTATAAGCGCATCTTTTATATTTGTGACCTCTGTCTCGGCGCATTTGAGTGAAAGCCAGGTGTGAGGGTCGTACTGCCCGTGCTCGGATATTTCCTCCCCGTCGGTGTTTTCAATCGGCTCAACGCCGTCCGATGCGACAACAACGATCAAATCTTCGTTGTCAGAGGCAGTCACAGCGTCCTCGGCCCACCGTTCCATGCCGAGTCCGTTGTAGACAAATACCTGCGCCTCGCTCAGACCGACGAGGTCCTGCGCTTTCGGTTCGAAGTCGTGCGGCTCAGTTCCTGCCGGAATTATCGTTGAAATTTCGACCTTGTCCCCTCCGACAGCCTTTGTGAACTCATAAAGCGCGTTGAACGTAACGGAAACCTTCACCTTATCTGACGCCGACTCGCCGGAATTTTGGCTTCCGCAGGCTGTCAAGCCCAGAACGGCTGCAAGGCATAATACAAAAACCGGTATTTTATTTGACATTTTTCGGTTCCTCCCGAATTTATACTTGCAAATGGTTCGCATTTGCATATAATAAATACTAGTCTTACAAATACGGTTTTGTCAAGCGAAAAAACAGTTTTTCGCTCAAAGCCGAAAAACGTGAAATGAAACCGGAGATTTTCTATGATCAAGGCAGAGAACCTAACATTTTCCTATACCGGCTCAGGTCCGTTTATTCTGAACGGGCTTGAGCTGTTAATCAACGACGGCGAATACGTTTCGGTGGTCGGAGACAACGGCTGCGGGAAATCAACGCTTATTAAGCTCATCCTGCGGTTTTTGAAGCCGACGCACGGCAGCATAACGACCGACGCGAAAAAAATCGGCTATGTGCCGCAGAAAAGCGAAGCCTCCAATTCGGGCTTTCCGATAACGGTCTGGGAGATGCTCAATTCCTACAGAAGGCTCCTGAAAATCAAGGATAAGTCCGTCGTGGAGGAAAGTCTGAAGCAGCTCGGACTTTCGGAGAAAGCCAAATCACTAATAGGCAACCTCTCCGGCGGTCAGGCGCAGAAGGCGCTTATTGCGCGCGCGCTCATGGGGAACCCCGACCTTCTAATCCTGGACGAGCCCTCCGCCGGAGTGGACATTGACAGCCAGCGGGATATTTACGCGTTTCTGAAAAGGCTCAACACCGAAAAGGGCATCACAATAGTGTCCGTTGAGCACAATCTTGGCGCCGCAATCTCGAACTCCACGACGATTTTCCACCTCCACGGCGGAACCGGACATTTCTGTACTCCGCAGAAATACTCTGAAGAACACCTTGGAAAGGAGGATAGCCATGCTTAGTTTCGGCTTTATGCAAAACGCGCTTTTCGTTTCGCTTTTCATATCGGTGCTGTGCCCCTGCATCGGCGTTTTCCTTGTCCTGCGGCGCTATTCGATGATTGGCGACACGCTCGCGCATTCTTCGCTTGCAGGCATAACGATAGGTCTTCTCTGGAACCAGAACCCGGTGCTCGGCGCGTTCATCTTCACTTCTCTCTGCGGCGCGCTGATTGAGTTTCTGCGAAGATACTTCAAAAAATACACCGACCTTATCCTCACCATCGTGCTCGCTTTAAGCGTCGGCACGGCGATAACGATAATTAGTTCCGGCAAGCTCCACACCAGCGCGGATTCCTTCATGTTCGGCAGCATTCTCACCGTAACCGAGACAGACATGGTGATGGTGGCGGTTCTTAGCGTCATTTCGGTGCTCACGCTTATATTTCTCTATCATCAAATGGTCTACATCGCCTACGACGAGGAGGCGGCAAGGGTCGCCGGCGTTAAAACTGAGCTTATTAACTACATCTTTTTCGTGCTCGTCGCCTCCGCCATATCCGTTTCAATCAGGATAGTCGGCGTTCTGGTGCTCAGTTCGATGATTGCCCTTCCCGTCGCAACCGCTCTGCAGCTTGAAAAAGGCTTCAAAACCACGCTCATTTTCTCGATAATCTTCAGTATGATAGACATTCTGTCGGGGCTCTTCATATCATACTACCTCAACGTTGCCCCTGGCGGTTTCACAGCTCTTGTTTCGGTTTTTGTGCTCGTCGTCGTTATGGCGGGAAAAAAGATACGGTTTCGTAAAAACAGCTCCGCCGAAGCCTGAAGCCCGGGCGGTGCTCATCCTACATTGAGAGGTGAAAAAGTTGAAAGAAAACCCATCGGTATGGCCTGCGGGCATAAGAAAAACAAAACAGCGGCTCGGCGTATTCTCAGTGCTGGAAAAGGCGGAAAGACCGCTGTCCGCGCAGGAGATATTTGCACGCGCGCAGACCGAGGACGCGTCGGTCTGGCTGTCGACAGTTTACAGAATACTTGACCACATGGTGAGCGAGGGGCTCGCCGTCAAGACCGCTGTCATGGACAGCGGCACGGCGCTCTATGAGCTGAGCGGTGGCAGCCATCGGCATTACGCAGTCTGCGTGAACTGCCACAGGGTAATTGAGCTGACAAACTGCCCGATGGAAAAATTCGTGCCCGAAATAGCCGAAAGCGATTTTCGCGTGCTGGGGCACAGAGTGGAAATGTACGGCTACTGCAAGGACTGCGATAAAAAACTATCCGGTATGCACTGAAGAATTCATCCATAAATAACAAGTCGGGCGCCATTCATCGAATGACGCCCGCTTCTTATATTAAGAAGGCCTTTGCTTAAGCATCGGCTCTCCGTCTCCGCTGTCCGAGAAGAAATACCGAAAGCCCTGAAACGCTCAACAGAATTCCCGCCGCCCAGTAAAACTCCAGATATACCGAGCTAGTGCCGTATATCTCCAGAATACCCTTTACACAGCTTCCGACCGTGAGAGCCGCAACTCCCGAATTGAATATCCTTGCAGAGGCGGCGGACGGGACGTGGCTTCTCGGCGTCAGTCCCAAAACGGCATATGGCAGCACTCCGCCGAGAAGCGGGAACAGGAACAGATACACCATGTAGCCGGAATAAACGCCGTAGCTGAAGTGCTCGTAAACCGCGCTGAACAGCCCGCAGAAAAGCGTTACGCATAAATAAATCAGCGAAGTCCTGCGCATTCTTCTCTTTTCTGGACTAGTAAGCGATGCAGACAATGTCGCTCACGCTCCTTTCCTTGATTGTATTCCCGTCGGTAGTCGGGTTATTGATGACTGTGCCGTTAAACACCATCGTCGAGGACCCGCCGCCGTCGAGGTTGTAAGCAGTCGTAACGCCGAGGCTCTGCATGAACTGTGCAAGCTGACTGAGGGAGAGCCCTGTGCTCTCGTCCGTGCGTCCGTCGGAAACCACAAGAACGTAATGCAGCCCGTCTATGACTCCGATTGCGGTGCGGGGATTGCTGGTCTTCGCCTTGTCGACCTCCTCGTCCGCCGTCACCGATACTTCGCCGTTCTCAACAAGACCCGGACCGAAGGAAAGCACCTGCACCGCTCCTTTTTTAAACAGCTCCGAGGCGCTTACGGAGCCCTCCGTCACAATTTCAAAGCTTCCGTCTTCATATATCACCAGATCTTCCTGTGAGGAGCCCGATTCCGTATCTCTGTATATTTTTCCGTTTCTGATAACGTAGCCGCTGTTCTGCGCGCCGTAAAAGTCGCCGTTGACAGCTAAAATCGCGCCCGTTTCATCTGCGATTTCGGAGGTTTTTTCCGTAATGTTTTTGCCGTAGGTATCGTCGGCAAAGGCCGTTTTCAAGTAGTCCGCGCTCGAAAGCGTAATGTCGGCAACATAGATGCTGGTGTCATATTCGCGGTATTCCGTTATCGTGATGCTGATATTTTCGTCCGTGTACGTGTTTTCCGTAACAGCGGAGGCCACGCTTGACGCCGTATTGCTTTCATCAGTCTGTGTCGACACAGCCGCTGACGCGCTCTGTCCCGAGCCGGCGCTGTTATCGCTTTCGACTACATAAGCTCTGGGAATGATAAAGGTATCAAGCAGGACAAAAGCCGTGAACAGCGTGAGCGCAAGCGAATAGAGCTTCGTCCAAAGGGAGGTTTTTCTTTTTTGCTTCATATCAAATCACTCCGTTTTTACCATGTTCTGCGTTTCGCCGGCTTCGGGCTTTTTGCCGAAGATGAAGCACTTCTGTACGACCCAGCTCAGAGAGAAAAAGATGATTTCTGTCAGAATTTTTGCCGCATATTCGTTCACGCCGAAGCTGTTAACAAAGAAGCTCAGAAGCGCCGTGTTTCCGGCGAGTATGCAGGCGGCAAGAGCAAAATACTGCGCTGCCGTCTTTGTAACGTTTTCTTTGCTGTTAAAGACAAAGCGGCGGTTGAGCGTGTAGTTCACGGTTGAGCTCACTATTCTTGCCGTAATGTTTGAAGCAGGGACACTCAGCGCCGAGCCCAGTCCGGCGGTCGAGGCCGCCATTATGCTGTAAACGCCGTAGTCGACTGCAAAGCCTGTCAGCGACGACGCGGCAAATTTGAGGATGTCGCGGTAGATGATAAAGGAATCCCTGAGCGTTGAAAAGTGCGAGCCCTCGTTGTTGTCGAAATATATTGTCGCGATTTCGACCTCGCTTATCGGTATCTTCTTTTTCGAGCACTTGAGGAGGACGTTCATCTCGTATTCGTATCTGTCGCCTTCAACATCAAGCATGAAGGGTATCAGATTCGTGTCGAAAGCCCGAAGTCCCGTCTGCGTGTCGCTGACGCTTATGCCAGTTACCGCGCGGTAAACGAAGCGGGTCACGGAGTTTCCGAAACGGCTGCGCTTCGGAACATCTCCGCAGAAGCGGCGGCAGCCGAGAACGAGACTGCCCTTATTTGCGTCAGCGGCTTCGCACACTTTTATGGCGTCGGCGACGCTGTGCTGGCCGTCCGCGTCCAGCGTGACGACGGCTGCGTTTTCGGCGCAATGGCGTTTGATATATGAAAGTCCAGTTTTGATAGCACTGCCCTTCCCCATGTTTTTCTCGTGTATAATAACGTCCGCAAAACGTTTTGCCGCGGAGAAAATACGTCTGTAGTTCTCGCCGCTTCCGTCATCCACCACAACCACTTTGAAGTGTGCGTCGCTGAGCTTGATAACCAGATTGAGAAGCTCATCCGCGGGCTCGTATGCGGGTATAAGCGCGATTTTCTTCTGTCCCTGCTGCATTATTGTCCCTCCTGTCTGTGAAGAACGGGTTTACTCATGCCGCTTATCGGCAATCATTGCTTGACCTTACGAGCCTATTAAAATGCGGTAACCTTAATTCAGCCTAAAACAGACGGACGCAATAATAAATTTCATAAAAAAGCTGAAAGCTCCTAACCCTTTCCGGTATGGAGCTTTCAGTATTCATTGAACCGACTTTGGCTTTTTTGCGTAAATCAGAGCCCGAGATAATTCTTTTGAGCCTCTGTAAGAGTATCGATGCCGAGGCCCATGGACTTAAGCTTTCTAGCAGCGACCTCAGCGTCAATCTCCCGCGGTACGGCGATGACCTCGACGGGGAGCTTTCCCCTGTTTTCGGCGATGTATCTTGCCGAAAGCGCCTGAATAGCAAAGCTCATGTCCATTATCTCCGCAGGGTGCCCGTTGCCCGCTGCAAGGTTTACTAGCCTTCCCTCTCCGATTACGAACAGCGTGCGCCCGTCCGACATGACGAAGCCCTCGATATTTTCCCGCGCCTCATAGCGCTCCTGTGCGAGTGACGCAAGCTCGTCAAGGTTTATCTCGACGTTGAAGTGTCCCGCGTTAGTGAGTATCGCACCGTCCTTCATATGTGTAAAGTGTTCCTTGGTTATAACGTCGCTGCAGCCCGTCACGGTGACGAAAATGTCGCCCAGCTTTGCCGCTTCCGCCATCGGCATGACCTCAAAGCCGTCCATATTCGCTTCGATAGCCTTTACGGGGTCAACCTCGGTAACGATAACACGCGCGCCAAGGCCCTTTGCCCGCAGAGCGGTGCCCTTGCCGCACCAGCCATAACCCGCGACGACGGCGGTCTTGCCCGCGACGATAAGGTTCGTTGTGTTGTCAATGGCGTCCCAGACGGACTGCCCAGTGCCGTAGCGGTTGTCGAAAAGATGCTTGCAGTCGGCATCGTTCACGGTTATCATCGGGAAGCGCAAGGTTCCCTCTTTTGCCATTATGCGGAGCCTGTGGATGCCCGTCGTCGTTTCCTCGCAGCCTCCGAAAACCTTCGGGATGAGCTGCGTATATTTTGTGTGCATGAGCCTGACAAGATCGCCGCCGTCGTCGATGATAATGTCCGGACCGCACTCAAGAACCTCGCAGAGGTGGCGGGTATATTCTTCCTCCGTGGCTCCGTGGTAAGCGTGAACGTCCATTCCGGCCTTTGCGAGAGCGGCGGCAATGGCGTCCTGTGTGGAAAGAGGGTTCGAGCCCGTAACGTGCATTTCGGCTCCGCCCTTTTCAAGCGTGCGGCAAAGGCAGGCGGTTTTCGCCTCCAGATGCACGGAAAGCGCGATTCTAAGCCCCGCAAAAGGCTTTTTTTCTTCAAAATCCTTGGCGATGCTGTTCAAAACAGGCATGTTGCGCCATACCCACGCGATTTTCTTTTCGCCCTCGGACGCTAAGCTCAAATCTCTTATATCGCTCATTTTATACTCCTATCGTTACAGACGCTTCACCAGCGCTTTGATTTCGTACCTTACGCGTTCCGCGTCTATCGTTTTGTATTCGCCCTTTTCGAGAAGGATTTGTCCGTTGACTATCACTGTGTCGGCTTTGAGCCCCGCGCTCGAATAGCACAGCGCGGCTTTCGGGTCGCCGATTGGGAAAAAGCCGGGCGAGTCGAGGTCAAAAAGGCTCAGGTCCGCGCATTTGCCGACGGCGATTTCGCCGACCTTATCGGAAAGTCCCAGCGCCCTTGCCCCGTTTGTCGTTGCCATATCGAACACTTCGTGCGCCGTGACAGTCACGGCATCCTTGTGTGTCCCCTTGTGGATGAGACTGACAAGCTGCATCTCCCGCAGCAGGCTCTGGTTATTATTGCTCGCGGCGCTGTCCGTTCCGAGACAGACGTTTATCCCGTGCCTGAGCATTGCGGGAACGTCGGCAAAGCCGTTTGCGAGCTTCATGTTGCTCGCGGCGTTGTGGGCGACGCTCGTCCCGCGCTTCGCTAGAAGCTCCATGTCGCTCTCGGAGAGGTAAACACAGTGCGCGCATACCGTGTTTTCACGCAGGATACCGCATTTGTCGTAATATTCGGTGGGTGTCATGCCGTAGAGGGCTTTGATTTTGTTCTGCTCGTCCAGACTCTCGGATAGGTGAGTGTGAATACCAATCCCCATCTCGTCGGCTAGTGCCGCAATCTCCCTGAGATAGCCCTCTCCGCAGGTATACGGCGCGTGGGGCGCCAGCATGAAGCTGAGGGTGGGGACGTCCCTGTATTTTTCAATGTCCGCCTTCGACTGTTCGATACGTTTTTCACCGCCGGCGGAGTCCTCCAGCCCGCCCTGCAGCCCGCGGGAAAGCACGGCGCGCATTCCCGAATCCGCCACCGCTCTCGCTATGGTACCGGGGAACATATGCATATCCAGAAATGTTGTTATGCCGCCCGACAGCATCTCCATGAAGCCGAGCTGCGTACTCCAGTATGCATCGCTGTCGGTAAGCTTATCCTCCATGGGAATGACCTTATCGAAGAGCCAGGTCATAAAGCTCAAATCGTCCGCTTTGTTTCGAAGCGCGGTCATATAGACATGGGTATGTGCGTTTACAAAGCCCGGGACAAGAAGTCTGTCCGTTGCGTCGATTACCTCGTCGGGCGCGAAATCCTGCGGGATGCCGCCCACGGCGGCAATTACCCCGTCTTTCACGCAGACGCTCGTATTCTCTGTACAGTCCCCGGGCAGAACGGCAAGGGCGTTTTTTATCAGAATGTTCATCGCAAATTTCCTTTTCAACGTACATTAGTTAGTAATTTTATCATTAACGCGGTTATAAAGCAATACGCCCGATTCATCGATGAAGCTTAGAATTCTATGGTTGACATTTGTTATTTGACATGGTATGTTGAGATAACAAATGTCAACCTAAATGTAAGGGGGTGTTTGGATGGCGAATATAAACCTTTCGGACGGAGAATGGAAGCTGATGAGTCTTATTTGGGAGGGCTCTCCCCTCACCGTGACTCAGCTTGTCAGGCTGCTTTCCGACGATACGGGCTGGAGCAAGGCGACGGTTTTGGTCATGCTGCGTCGGATGGAGCAGAAGGGTGCGGTGCGATTCGAGCAGGACGGTAAAAGCAAGCGGTATCTTCCGGCTGTTCCGAAGGAAGGCGTCGCGGCGGCTGAAACGGAGAGCTTTCTTCAGAAGGTCTACGGCGGCAGCGTTGGTCTGCTTGTAAGCTCCATGGCGAGCCAGAAGGCCCTTTCAAGGCAGGATATCGACGAACTTTACAAAATACTGAAAAAAGCGGAGAAGGAGGCCGGGCAATGATTGAAACCGTCATCTCCTCGTCCGTTCTGATAATTGCGGTTATAGCTGTGCGCCGCGTTTTCAGAACGAAAATAAGCAGCCGACTGAAGTATGCTCTCTGGAGCCTCGTACTGATAAGACTTCTGCTGCCGGTGTCGCTGTTTGGAAGCGGTATCAGCATAATGAACGCCGTGCCTTCAACAAATAACGCAAGTCAGCCGCTGTATTTAGGCCGGATTTCGAGCGTTCCACTTACCGAAGGGGATACTGTCTATGCGAAATCAAACGGCGAGCTTACCGAACCGAACAGCTTTGGCCACGCAGTTCTTTCAGATGACGGAAACAGTGTTACCCGTTACGCGGTAAAAACGACTGCCGCGGACGTTCTGAAGTTCGTCTGGATAGTCGGAGCAGCCGCCGCAGCGCTGTGGATTGCAATCGTCAATCTGGTGTTCTATACAAGGCTTAGAAAATGCCGCGAGCCCTATCCAGAAGGACGCGGTCTGCCGCTCAAAATCTACGTTGCGGACTATCCGGCGTCGCCCTGCCTTTTCGGGCTTCTTCGTCCGGCCATATATCTCACGCCCGGCGCCGCCTCCGATGAGGCTTTCCCCTATGTATATGCCCACGAATACTGCCATTACCGTCACGGTGATCATTTCTGGACCGTGGTGCGCGGGCTCTGTCTTGCGGCATATTGGTGGAACCCGCTGGTATGGGCGGCAGCTATACTATCGAGGGCGGACAGCGAGACCGCCTGCGACGAGAGCGCCGTCAGGTTGATGGGCGAGGATAACAGGCTCATATACGGCAAAACTCTTGTTGATATGATAGCCGAAAGACCTTCTCCTTCCGCAATTCTTTGTTCGGCTACAACTATGACGGGCGGCAGGCGCGAGATAGAAAAGCGTCTGCTGCTGATAGTAAAGAAGCCTAGGACCTATGTTCCGGCTATAATAGCGGTGCTGCTTATTCTCGCCGTCTCTGCCGGCTGCGCATTCAGCGGGGCAAAGGAAGGGAAAAAAGGTGACCTATACGAGCGGTTCGGGCTTGGTCTTGCGATACCGGAGAGCTCCGAGAGCATCGTTGATTTTACCCCGACTAAAGATTTAGATGACAACACATATCTGGAGGCGTGGCATATCCCAAGCAGGGATGCCGGCTGTGGCGGATTTCTGTGTTCGATTGTTAGGCATACCCGTGAGGAGTTCCCCGAATATGAAAATTCTATGGAAGCCAGTGGTGGAGCATTGCATTTTGCTTACGACGACAATTATATTTATTCTGTTGAGTTTCCTACAGACGTGCAGATTGTTCCGGAATATGCGGATGCTCTTGAAAGCGGAACCGATGCATGCGCTTCATATTTTTACGGCGGTGCCCCCGCTGCTTACAGCGCTTTGACCGCCGATTTCATCGAGCGTAATCATCTTTCCCCATATGATTTGATTGACATTTCCGACGATGTTTTCAATAAGCGTCAGCAGGATAGCTCAGAAGTCGAAAAAACCTACAGGCTGTACGGTTGTCCCCTTGAACTCACGGATTCGGGCGGCAATACAGGAACGTATTTTCTTACTTCGATTACCCTGCGAAAAAACAGCGCGATGGTAACTTATATTTACGACGGCGAGGACACAAAATTAATGCCCTCCGCTGTCCCCGACATCATAGCCTACACGTCGGACGTGAAAGAGTATACGCTTCAGCTTGTGCTGCAAAGCAGCGGCACAATGGTTTTTGAGACAAAGAACTTGGACTTTCAACATATCACCAAGCTGAAAATAGGCGATAACGAACTTAAGCTGAATTCTCCGCGCCCTTATCCTTCTTCCGAGGACGCTTTCAAAAACGGGCTCGACAACCTTGCCGATATGACCTATTCTGAGCTTTTGGCCTACAGCGTCGGAAGCGACGGCGCTTATTCCGATGGTGCCTTTTCCGAGCTCAGGAAGCGCTTTTTAAGCAATCCCGAGGAATTTGCCGCGCATTTCATGATGCCCGCTTACCCGCTCGACGATGATTACAAAAAAAGCCTGGACGTAATCAACATGGAATACGAAGCGACCCGCGGTTTTGACTGGGCTATGAACCAGCAGCTTCTTTATAATATCCTGTATTACTGTACTCCCGAAGAGCGCGACGCCGCTATAAAAACCATGGGCGAGAGTAAATATGAGGTTGTGCAGGAAGCGGCCTCGCTGTTTAGGGACGCCGCCCTTCCTCTGTCCTGAAAGCACCCCTGCATATTCTCAGCCCTGCAAACAGCCCGTTTCCGCCACGCACGATTTGACACAAAATACATCGCCGGACAGGTTATGCTTACCTTGTCCGGCGAGTTTATTTTCCGTACGGTTTTTGTTTTCTTCGTCTCAAACTCCGCAAAGGCGCATGGCAAGCCAGGCAACCCCTGCCGCCGCCGCTCCTGCCGCCGCGAAATACGGAGCGGGGAGCTTTGATATGAAGCTTTTTCCCTTTTTATTTCTGCCCGAGACATAGGAATTCGCCACTTGCCGCGCCTCTTTCAGAACAGCTTCGCTGCTGGCTCCGCCGCTCCTGAGAACATCGTCGCGGATTACAAAGATTGCCTCTTCAAAATACTTGCCCGGTGATTTTACAACGATAACTCTGTGCGAAACGCCCTTTACCACATCAAATCCCCCTTGCGGCTCCATTTGTTCCCAGTTTAACCGCAGAAGGGAGCGATTATTCAGCGTAAACGCCTGTGTCCCTCCGAAAATTCTTCTTTTCCTTTTTCTGTGCCTTTCCGTGTTCATCTGCTAGGGCCTCTCGTCAACGCGCACCGCCAGAACCGTCATGTCGTCCTCGCAGCCAAACTGCCGCACCGCCGCGCGCAGGGTCTCCTTTGCAAGGATTTTCGTATCGACCCCGTCGCTGCCAAGGAGCATTTCACGGATCCACGCATCGCTTTGCTCCACCAGAACGCCGTCGGAAGCGATAAGCGCGACATTGCCCGGCTTGAGCTTCATGCGGATTATATCCGGAGCGCTCCCCTCTCCCGCGCATATGCCTGCGGCAAGGCTTTCGCACCTTACACGGCGTATCGTTTTGCCGTTTTTCACGAAGGACGGCGCGGCACCGTATTTATAAAAGCAGGTCTCGCCCGTAAAGAGGTCGACGCACATGAGGTCTATGGTGGAATAGCCCCATTCTTCGCCGTTTTTTAGGAGCAGAACGGAGTTAAGTATCTTCATGGCGACCGTCGGGTCAACTCCGGCCCTCAGGAAGGCTTCGAGCGTCCGCACGGCGTTAATGCTCTCTTTTGCCGCTTCCTCTCCGCTTCCCATACCGTCCGCGAGAATGACGCAGAGTATGCCCTGATCCGTTTTGAAATACGTTCCCCGATCGCCGCTGACAGGCTCGCCCTTTTTCTTCATGCCGGCGATTCCGACGCTGACAACCAGCGGCTCCGCCTCAAAAACCACAAGCCTTCTGTCTGTCATTTCCTCGTCCGCTGGCGGCTTGCAGAGCCTCACGCCAAGCACTCCGGAGAGTATTTCAAGATAGTTTCCCTGCCGCAGAAGCGGTCCCAGATGTCCGCTTTCAATTATCGCGCGGAGCCTGCCCCTGTTGTCGCGGAAAACCGAAACGTCAGCCTCGATGTCCATCGCTCTCAGGAACCTTTTGAGCCTGCGCTCGGCAAGAGGATCGGCGCCCTTGGCGTAGTTAAGCTCCTTTGCGACTCCCTCGATAATGTCGGCAAGCTCCCTGTACTGCCCGTAGGCCGCGATGCGGTTCTCGTTTAGTCTGCTGCGGAACTGCCGCCTGTACATCAGCCCCCGAAGCTCCGCATTCACCGCCGAAATGAAGGTGTAATGCGAGATGCACTTATCCGTGAAACGCTCGGCGAGATCCTCCTTTACGAGCTTTCCCCTCTTCATCATAGGTCCCGTGGCGTCGTTCATAATCGAAAGCGTGTCCATAAAGTTTTTCTGCCAGCAGTCATCCTTATTTTTGCAGTTCACGCAGACGGCCCCCGCCGCTCTGTCGAACACCGTTGCTACGTCGTTGTCGTTCTCGGTACCGGTAAGGTTCCGGAATACCGTTCCGTAAAGCTCTCTGAAAGCCGAGCCTATTCTCTCGGCTCTGCCTGCGGCATAGCGGCGCAGACCCGATTCGCCCGTTCCGGGCGAGGGCAGCTGTGCTATCCCGCCGACGTATTCAAGAAGGGGGTCCGGCAGCAGCGCAAAAATCACCGTTGCGGCAAAGACCTCGTACATCAGCTCAACGCGCAGCGTTCCTCCCCAGGTCCAGAGGACGGCGACCGTATTTGCCAGTATGTAGCTTATAAGGAACATCAGCCGCCCGTGCTTTGAAAAGGTGCCGCCGATGAGCCCCGCAAAGGCATAGGCCATCGAGAAAAAGACCTCCCCGCCCGTGGCCATATCCATCGCGAGCCCCAGAGCCGTTCCGGCGGCGCAGCCCGGTAGCATGCCGCCCTTGAAGGCGGCCGTTAAAACGATAAGCAGCGCTAAAAATCTACCTATGGAAATAACGCCCATTATGTTTATCTGCGTCATCGAAATCAGAAGGCAGGATAATAAAACGAGAAGGCTGACCGCCTGCCTCCGCTCCGTTGCCTCGCTTCCCGTCTTTTGCGGAGCAAGCGCGATTGTAAAGAAATATGTACTTGCTCCGGCCAGTACGACCTCGGAGAATACGCTGACGGCGCTCGGAAAACTGTCCGGAAACTGAAACGTATTCAAGAAGGAAGTCGCCGCCGTTATAACCGAAACCACCGCGGGCATGAACCACGCTTTTTTTACCGCCTTTGTATCCCTGAAAACGAAAGCCACGGTGAAAACAAGCGTGATCGTTGCAACGTATTTTATTCCCCAGTCGAAGCCGCCGAGAAGAATATAGCCTATGCTCGCCCCGAAAAGGCAGCAGATTCCTCCCCAGTCGGTACTGGCCCTTCCGACAATACCGATGCCGAAAGGCGCAAGATTTGTCATAACGACCGAGCCGGACATCGCAAAGCCCAGCACGAAATTGAGGATATACCCCGCTATTGTTTTTATCCGCTTGTCATCGTACAGCTGTACCAGACCGACTATCGCGGACTTTCTATTTTGAACCTTTTGCCTGACTGTCACAGAACATCCCTCCGCTCCATTTGTGTTAACATAATTATAATTATGTCTACCTGAAAACGGGGTCGTTCCGCGCTGCTGAATTCTGATTTTTTCGCGGAGGAAATAGCCGGAAATAGCACAAAAATCTGACTGCCTATAAAATGTTGTTTAGTAAAAAACGTACCCTGCCCATTTAAGGGCAGAGTACGTTTTTCGGTGTGCGGCGAATCCGCGGCGCAGCTTAGTCGTATACGTTCATCGTTATTTTTCGGTCAGCTTCTGATACATCTTCATAAGCTCGGCGACGCAGGCGGATTCCGAGTTGTACTTTCCCCAGAAACCGTAAGCCTGCATAACTGCCTTGTCGTTTTCCTGATGCGCCTTGCGGAGTTCCGGCGGCATGGTAATCTCGTCATAGAGGTCGGCAAGGCTGCAATCCGGATAGAGGGCGCGGGCATCCAAAATAGCCTTAGCAGTCTGCTCGATTTTTGCCTTTTGCTCGTCGGTAGGTGTCGGCCACGGGAAGTTGTTGTAGACGATGTTGACTGAATAACGATAACGCATTTCCAAACGTCCACAAACCGTCCGCATCCATGCCATATGAACATTGGAAGTAAGAATGCCAAAATGATAAAGTGTTGCATTAGGGACAAAAGACGCGGCATTGCTGGCAACAACATCCTTATCCAAATATCCAATTGGAATATAGCGTCGATTTTCTGAGGATGTAGCAGGAATCATAAGATAATCACTATCAGGCTGCTTTATCTCCATAAATCTCGTCGGCTGTTCCGCATATTCACGGGTGGCCGCCTTAATACTTGACAGGCGAAATTCCCTAACAGCTTCAACGCGCTTCATTAAAAGTGGCATTTCTCTTAATTCTTTAGGTGATGCATTAATAAGCCACAAGCACCAACGTCCATGCCCATTAATAAAATCGTCAGACCCCATGAATGGTCTAAAATATTTTTCTGCTGCTGGCTCATGCTTTAAGAACTCGCTTTTTTCGTCATCTGTAAATATTAGATTACCACCTTCAACCGGTTTGCCTCCGCTACTCATTTGAGGTACATCACAAACTGCCTTCGTTCTGCTTTCAACAAAAACATCCGGGGCATCAATCAGGTATGGATTTATATTTTCGACTTCTTGGAAGCGCTCCGCAGTGAAGAGAAATTTCTTCTGCGCATTGGGCGCAATGCTGAATCCGACAATCACACAGTGAACATGAGCCTTTAGACTTGCTTCGCTATCCCAGCGGAAGGTGCGGTGCGCGAAGTCGATATGAACACCAAAACGGTCATAAAGCGGTTTCCAGACGCCCGCAACCTGTTCGCCCTGCGTAATAGAATTTGTAGATACAAAAGCGGTGCGGATTTCAGTTCCCAACATTATGTGGGCGGCTTTGAAATACCATGCGGCAACATAGTCAATGTTCTTGCCAATTCCGTCAACCACATATTGGATATCTGCCTTTTGCTCTGCTGTCTGGTAGGTATAGCCCACAAACGGCGGGTTACCCATTATGTAATTCAGCTCATTCTTAGGCGCGACGCTCTCCCAGTCGAGGCGCAGAGCGTTACCCTCCTCGATGTATGCGTTGGTTTTCAGCGGCAGAAAATCGAGGCTCATGTGGACAACGCCCTCGGTTTCCTTCATCATCTGACTTTCCGCAATCCAGAGCGCTGTCTTGGCAACAGTCACGGCAAAGTCATTGATTTCTATACCATAAAACTGACCTATGGATACCTGAATTGGATTACCTAAATCCATTATGGTCTGGTCATAGTAAAGCATTGAAATGACCTCGTTTTCCATGCGGCGCAGGGAAAGGTAGGTTTCCGTCAGGAAGTTGCCCGAGCCACAGGCTGGGTCAAGGAATTTGAGGTCGGCAAGCTTAGCCTTAAATGCGCGCAACTTTGCGTCGCGGGTCTTGTTCACGGCGACGGCCTTTATCTCCGAAAATTCGGAGCGCAGAGAGTCCAAAAACAGCGGGTCAATGACCTTGTGGATGTTTTCGATGCTCGTATAGTGCATACCGCCGGAGCGGCGCGTATCGGGGTTCAGGGTGCTTTCAAAGACCGCGCCGAAAATGGTGGGACTGATATCCGACCAGTCAAAATCCGCGCTCGCCTTGTCCAGAATCAATCCTACAATACCTTCGTCCAGCTTTGGAACGATTATGCTTTCATCGGCAAAAAGTCCGCCGTTGACGTATGGAAAAGCCGCAAGGTCGTCGTCTAAATAGTTGTCTCTTTCCTCCGGCCTGGTGTCGAGAATTTTAAACAGGTCGATTATTGCTCGGCGGGCTTCACTCCGATGATGCTGCAGGTAGTCATGGAACATTTTATGCTTTCCGAAAATGCCCGCGTCTTCGGCATAAAGGCAGAACACCAGCCGGACGCAAAGAGCGTTTAGGCTTTTCAGCGTCTCTTCTGTTTCCGGGTTTTTATACTGCTTCAGCAGCGCGTCATAGAGGACGCCTACTAGCTCGCCTGCCTGCAAAGAAATTTCCATTTCCTTTTTGATATTTGCGTCGCCTGTGTCCACAAGAAATTGCAGACGGTAATATTCTTTTTCAAGGTCGGCGAGCTTTATGATTTCCGGCTCGCCTGTAGGCCGCTCCATATCGTAAATATAGAATTCGGCAAAATTACAGGTTACAATCCAGCGCGGGCGCTGAGAATAGGGCAGCTCCGCGGCGTAGCGTTTTGCCTGCGAAAACGGAGACAGCAGCAAACCGTCGGATTGCTTGATTGGCTTGTTCAGTTCCTTGCCCAGTCCCTTTTGCTCAATCAGCACATGGGTTGACAGGATATGCCCGTCAATAAAGCTGGTGTGGTCAAGGTGTACCTGATCCTCAAATGAAATGAACTGTTCGGGATATTCCACGCCGTAAACATCACGCAGCAACGAAAGCCAAAAAGGTTGGCTGTGGCCTTTTTCGTAGCCCTTGCCGTTCCAATCGGCGGCAAACTTCTTGGCGGCTCTCTGCTGTGCGTCTGTCATGGCGTTGTCCTCCTCTTGCGTGGTTTTTTTAATTATATCACAGTCTTGTTAATTTTTCCATAAGGTTTTACACGGTTGTTGTCGACTTGTGTTGTTTGGGAGAACTTTATAAACACAAGCAGAGGCACTGCCTTGGCGGCAATGCCTCTATCATGTTACCCGTATCAAGCCTTTTCAGCCGTGTGTCCGAACATCGCTCTCTACAAGCCTTTCCCCCAGCTTGTAGACGTCTCCGGCGCCGACTGTGAGGATAATATCTCCGGGTGCGGCAGTTTCTCTCAAATCCTTCTCGATTTCGTCAAAGGTCTTGAAGTACCTTGCCGCGGGAATGCATTTTGCCAGGTCCGCCGACGAAATTCCAAGCGTGTTCTTCTCTCTTGCCGCGTAAATCTCCGCAAGATAGGTAAGCTCCGGGCGGCGAAGCTGCACAACGAAATCGTCAAACAGGGCTTTCGTCCTCGAATAGGTGTGCGGCTGAAACAAAATAATCGTGCGCTTGTAGCCTAAAGGCTCAACCGCGTCGATAAGCGCCTTAAGCTCGCCCGGATGATGCGCATAGTCGTCATAAACATCCGCGCCGTTATATTTGCCCTTGAATTCAAAGCGGCGTCCCGCTCCCGTGAAGCCCGCGAGCCCGTAGGTTACGGCAGTTGGGTCTATTCCGAGGCAGATTGCGGCGGCTGTCGCGGCAAGCGCGTTTTTAACGTTGTGAAGCCCGGGCACACGGAGGCTTACATGGGTAAAAAGCGAGCCCTTATACATGATATCGAGCTCCGTCTGCGCGCCCTTTCTCTCGATATTCTCGGCATAGACGTCCGCTTTGTCCGTCAGTCCGAAGGTAACCAGGCTGCGGTTCAGGGGTTTGAGCGCGTCCATAGTGTTTTTGTCGTCGAGGTTTGCGATTATATAACCGTTTTCGGGAACAAGGGACGCGAATTTGCGAAAGGATGCCTTGACATCCTCCAAATCCTTGAAAAAGTCCAGATGATCGGCCTCGATATTGAGGATGACGGCAATGGTCGGGGAAAAAGAGAGGAACGAGTTATAGTATTCGCAGCTCTCCAGAACTATAGTATCTCCCTTGCCCACTCTGTGTCCTGCCTGGAGCAGCGGAAGCGTGCCGCCTATCATAACGGTAGGGTCGCGCTGCGCCGCCATGAGGATATGCGTCGACATGGAGGTAGTCGTAGTCTTGCCGTGAGTGCCCGAAATGCACAGGGCGTTTTGATAGTCGCGCATGATGGCGCCCCAGGCCTGAGTGCGCTCAAAAACGGGTATTCCTTTTTCGTGCGCGGCGATTATCTCGGGGTTATCATCATGCACGGCCGCGGTGCGGACAACAAAATCCGTGCCGCTTTCGAGGTTTTCCGCCGCGTGCCCGATTTTGACCTTGATACCCAGAGAACGCAGATGTGCCGTTTTTTCGCTCTCGTTCATGTCGGAACCGCCGATTTCAAGTCCGATGCCGAGCAGCACCTCGGCCAGGGGGGACATTGAGACCCCGCCTATGCCTATAAGATGTCCCTTTTTCCCGGGGACCAGATATTTTTCAAATCCTGTCATAGATTGGTAATCCTTTCAATAAGCCCCGGAAGATTATCTCGGTAGCTTAACGACGAAAAATAAGCGCTGAACGCAGCGGAAGCGGGGCTTAGCTTGCCCGCTTGCGTTATTTGATATTGTCCGGTAACTAAATCGGTATTATAATACAACCAAAGCGGCAATACAAGCAAAAATCTTTCCGCATAGTTATATCCATATTTTGTGTGCATAAACAGTCTTTTGCAAAGGAGCCGCCGTGCGATTGAAAAATGTCAGACCTCCAAAATATGTATCGGATGTCATGCAAGCGCTGGAGAAGCGCGGACATGAGGTCTATATGGTCGGCGGCTGCGTCAGAGACATCCTCCTTTGCCGCCGTCCCTTCGACTGGGATGTGTGCACCTCCGCACTGCCCGATGAAATCATGGCGGTCTTCCCGCATTCACGCCCTACGGGGCTGAAGCACGGCACCGTCACGGTCTTCTCCCTCGGCTCGGCGGTCGAAATCACTACCTTCCGCTCGGACGGCGAATATAAGGACCACCGCCGCCCCGAATCCGTCCGCTTCACAGGCGATTTGAAAAGTGACCTTGAACGGCGCGACTTCACCATGAATGCCCTTGCTCTGTCTCTTTCGGATGAAATCATCGACCTGTTCGGCGGAAAAGAGGACATTGAAAGAGGAATTATCCGCTGTGTGGGTATTCCCGAAAGGCGCTTTGACGAGGACGCTCTGCGTATGCTGCGCGCGTTCCGATTTTCAGCCGTACTGGGCTTCGATATAGAGCCGGAAACCCTTGCCGCGATAAAAAACAAAGCATTTCTTGCCGGGGAGCTTGCAAAGGAACGGGTGCGCGCCGAGCTTGAAAAAATCCTGCTTTCGGATTCGCCGCAGATCATTGAGGATGTAATCGACTTCGGACTGCTCCGTGGAATCGTCACGCCCGACGCGGAGAGGCCTAACCTTTCGGCGCTTAAAAAGCTTCCGAAAAAACGCGCGCTTCGCTGGTCCGGCTTTTGCGCCCTGCTTAAAAAAGATGGCATCATCGGCGGCGCCGAAGCGTTTCTTACTCTGCTTAGGCTGGATTCCGCTTCAATTAAGAACTGCGGCAGGGGTGCTGCCCTTGCTTTGAAGGAGGCGCCGAAAGACGCTGTTTCATGGAAAAGGCTCCTTGCGGCTTACGGTACGGAGACGGCGGAGTGCGCCGCCGCAGCAGCCGACGCGCTTTACGGGCAGGGGCATCTGAGGCTTTTCCGCTCCGTTTTGCGAAGCGGAGAGTGCTTTTCGCTTAAGCAGCTTGCCGTTTCCGGCGGAGAACTTGCGGGGCTTGGCTTCCGCAGGACGGAAATCGGCACCGCGCTGTCGGCGCTTCTGACTCATGTCATTGAAAATCCGTCCGCAAACGACCGTGAGCGGCTTTTGTTTCTGGCGGAAAAAATGAAAACTCCCTGAATACCCGACTTTATATTATATGAATTTTCAGCTTCGAATGTGAATATACGGCAGACACTAAGCGCGCCGTGACCCGATAAAACGGGTCGCGGCGCGCACTTTTATATTGCTCTGAAACGGTCAGTCGCTCCGCCGTCAAATTCCTGCACCCTGCCGCGCCTTGCGAGATGGCGCAGATGACTGTGGCATTCTCCCACCGCGAACCACTTCTGGTTTGCGGGGAATTCCTCCCACGAGTTGCAGCGTATTTTCCAGGTCATTTTTCCCGCAATATCATAGACGTTCAGGTCCGGATTGTTGAGCACAACGTTGAAGCACTCCTCAAGGCGCTTTTCGTGGTGTTCCAGTAGATCCGCTATTCTCCCGTGGAAATCGCCCGTTCCTCTGTGTCCGGGCAAAGCGAGCTGCACATCGTATTTGTCAATCTTTTTAAGACTCTCGAGATAATCGCCCAGCGAATCATCGACGTTCTGCCAGAGTGTGATGTTCGGGGTTATATCGAAAAGAACATGATCGCCCGTAAACATTGTTTTTTGCCTTTCCATCCAGAAGCACATATGCGCGGGGGTATGCCCCGGCGTCAGAACGGCTTTCAGCGTGTAGTCGCCGCAGGAAAATTCGTCGCCCTCGTCAATCGGAAGATATTCGTTGAAATCCGAATTTGAAGCCATGCCCCGTGAAGAGGAAAAGGTCTTTCTGTTATCAATCGTTTCCGAGGCGAAGCCCGACCTCAGCATCCTTATATTATCATTTTCCCAGAGCTGCCTGCGCGACTCGCCGCGCATCCAGGGAATCTCCTGTCGGGAAAGAAAGACTCTCGTTCGGGGAACGACAATCTCCGGAGCAAGTCCCGTATGGTCGGCATGGAGATGCGTGAGGATAATATCCGTATCTGCCATATCGACGCCGATTTCTTTGAGCTCGTTCAAAAGAGTTTCCCTGCATTCGGGGTGATTAAAGCCCGTATCTATAAGAATGTTCCGTTCTCCGCCCTTTATCACATAGCTGTTGAGTATTCTTAAAGGGCTGTTGGGAAGGTTTATCTGCATGCGGTAAAGGCTGTTCATTATCTCTTCTGGCATTGTGTTTTTCTCCCTGCTGCGCAATTTGCTTTATTTAAAATAATTAGTATGTATCGGATGAATACAGCGTGTCTATGCTTTGAAAGCACTGACGAAGCGTGAGATTACCGCCGCGACCTCGCATCTTTTCGCGCTTTCCTTCGGACTGAGGGTACTATCGCTGCGTCCCGTGAGCAGCCCGTTTTCCACGGCCCAGCCCATTGCCTCCGCCGCCCAGGAGGAAATGCTGCCCGCATCGGTGAAAGCGGATAGCGCGTCTAATCTGAAGCTGCCGTCGGTGAGGCCGAAGAATATTGCATAACGGTACAAAAACACCGCCATCTGTTCTCTTGTTACAGCTCCCATAGGGTCAAACATTCCGCTTCCAGTTCCGTTGACTATACCTTTTGCGGTTCCCCACGCGGAGGGCTGAGCGTACCATGCGTCATCGGTCACATCGGAAAAGTTGTTTATATAGCCGCTGATGCTTTCCCCGCTCAGGCGGCTCAGTACCGTTACGAACATTGCGCGGTTCATTACGGTTTCGGGTTCAAAGGTATTGCTTGTCGTGCCTGTGAAGAGTCCGCTGTCGTAGCAGAAATCAATGCTCGACGCCGCCCAGTGTCCGCTGACATCCGGGAAGACCGTGCCGATGTCCCTCAAATCGTATCTTTCCATAACGTCCATAAAGTTTTCAATGTTCAGCTTTCCGTAACCGTACGAAGTGTCGTATCCCTCCGTTCCCCCGTCAATCGAGGAGGTCTGCAGCAGCGTTTTGAAATCGCTTACCGTTGCGTCGGGCGCGTATTGCTTCAGAAAAGCGGCGGCAACCGTGACAAACGGCGTGGAATAGGATGTGCCGTCGCCTTTGTTGTACGTGGTGTTGCTTTTATTATCCAGGCTAACAATGCCTACCCCCGGAGCGACGATAAATACTGATTGGTTTTTCTCGGAAAAACTCGCGACCAGACCGTTCTGGTCGACAGAGCCGACGCCGATAACGCAGTCATAGGCTGCGGGATAGCTGAGCTTTGCTGTGCCGGCGTTTCCCACAGCCGCAATGACGATTACTCCCTTATCGGCAGCGTATTCGACGGCGTCCCTCATGCTTGTCATGTCAGCATCCGTGCCGAGGCTCAGATTTATTACATCGCATCCGTACGTATCCACCGCTTTGTAGATTGCGGAAATAATATATGATGCGTTTGTTTCCGTACTTTTCCCGAAACACTTTATCGGAACAAGCGTAACTCCTGTGCAAAAGCCTGCTATACCCACTCCGTTATTTCGTGCCGCACCTAAAATACCGCACACAAAAGTTCCGTGTCCGTTTTCATCCGTAACGTCTTGCGAGCCGTCCATAACATTGTACTCGATCCCGAAATCCGTTCCCGAAAAATCCTCGTGCGCGGAGTTTACGCCGCTGTCGATAACTGCGATTTTTACGCCGTCACCGTCGTATCCCGCGTCCCATGCGGAAGTGACGCCAAGATAATCGATACTCCACTGCTTTGAGGCATAGGTGTCGTTTGGAAGTTCTGCGAGAGTTACGGTATAGTCCGGCTCATAGTACAAAACATCGTCGCCGAGCTTTGAAATATCCGAAACCGAAGCTGCGTGATAAAGCCCCGCGTCCCCGTTTATCTCACGGAGCTCCGTATTTTCCATAAGTGACGCGGTGTTTTCGGCAGTCTCTTTGAGCTTGACTATGTAGCCGTCGGCGGCTTCGGTCGTGGCTTTGTATGTATCTGCTTTGGCTGCCGACGCCGGCTGAAGAGCCGAAAGCAGAAAAACCGCCGCCAGTATTATATATAGTTTTTTCATTCTGAAACCTTTATCCCGGTTTAAGTATTTCTAGCCGCGCCTTTCCTCCAAAAATTTTCTGATATGTTCCGTCTGTTTTTCGACGCTCTTTTTTGCGGGCCCGCCGGCAACGCTTCTTGAGGCGATGCAGGTCTCAAGCGCGATTGCGCCGTATACGTCCGCGTCAAAGACCGGAGACATTTCGCGGTATTCCCCGATGTCAAGAGTTTCCAGCGTTTTTCCCGTCTCGATGCAGTGGTTAACAAGTCTTCCGACTATCGTGTATGCGTCGCGGAAGGGCAAGCCCTTCTTCACGAGATAATCCGCGCAGTCGGTCGCGTTTATGAACCCGCGTCCCGCCGCATTACGCATATTTTCGGGGTAGAGCCGCATAGTATTAAGCATGGCGGAGAAAACGGGCAGGCACTTTTTAACGGTGTCGACAGCGTCGAACACTGGCTCCTTATCCTCCTGCATATCCTTGTTATAGGCAAGCGGCAAAGCTTTCATAACCGTGAAAAGCGTCATAAGGTCACCGTAAACCCGCCCTGTCTTGCCGCGGACCAGCTCCGCGATGTCGGGGTTTTTCTTCTGCGGCATGATAGACGAGCCTGTGGAATAGGCGTCGTCAAGCTCGATGAACTTGAATTCCCATGAGCACCACAGGATAATCTCCTCCGAGAAACGGGAAAGATGCATCATCAGTATCGAAAGCCCGTTCATAAGCTCGAGGGCGAAGTCGCGGTCGGAGACGCCGTCCAGACTGTTCTGCGTAATTGCGGCAAAGCCCAGCTCCCGCGCGACGAAGTCCCTGTCGATGGGATAGGTTGTCGCCGTAAGCGCGCCGCTTCCGAGAGGACACTCGTCCATTCTCTCAAAGCAGTCCTCAAGCCTCGTAACGTCGCGGCAGAACATATTGGCGTAGGCCATCATATAGTGCGCGAAGGTCGTCGGCTGCGCCCTTTGCAGATGCGTGTAGGCCGGCATGATAACGTCCTTGTTGCGCTCGGCGAGGTTCAGAACCGTCTCGAGCAGACCGAGAACAAGCTCTCTGATTTCAGAAATCTCCTCTTTCAGATAGAGCCTTATATCGAGCGCGACCTGATCGTTGCGGCTGCGCGCGGTGTGCAGGCGTTTACCCGCGTCGCCTATCCTTCTCGTAAGCTCTCCCTCAATCGCCATATGTATGTCCTCGGCGTCGTTTCCGAAAGTGAGTTTGCCCGCTTCTATGTCCGCGAGGATAGCCTCAAGACCACTGGCAATCAGCTCCGCATCCTCTTTCGTGATTATGCCCTGCCTTGCGAGCATGGCGGAATGGGCAAGACTTCCTCTGATGTCCTGCCTGTAAAGTCTGAAATCGAAACCGATGCTGGCGTTCAGCTCGTCGACCAGCGCGTCGGTGTTCTTGTCAAATCTCCCTGACCAAAGTTTCATCTTCTGTTACCTTTCCATTTGGAATCCATGTTTCCGATTGCTAAAACAGCGGAGCGAACACCCGCAGAAACGAATCGATAAGTCCGCCCCAGAGCTGACGGAACTTTCCGCGCTTTCGCTCCCCGATTGTTACCTCGTGCGACACCTCAAAGGTTTTAAGCGCGTCTTTTTTTAGCTCCGCAACGGCGCTGTTTTCAAACATCACGACGCCGCACTCGAAGTGCAGGTACAGGCTTCGGTAATCCATATTGATTGTTCCGACAACTGCGAGCTCGTCGTCGCAGACATAGCTTTTCGCGTGGATGAAGCCCGGGGTATATTCGTATATTCTCACTCCCGCCTCCATGAGCGGCAGATAGTAGGACCGCGACAGACGGTAAGCGATTTTCTTATCCGGCGTTCCCGGAAGCACCATGCGCACATCGACGCCGCGCTTGGCGGCGGAGCACAGCGCGATGTTTAGCTCATCGCTCACCGCCAGATACGGTGTAAAAATATACACATAGTCCTTCGCCTGAGCCAGAATGTCAAGATAAATATTGACCGAAACCGTCTCGCCGTCAAGCGGTGAATCGCCGAAGGGCTGGACAAAGCCGTCGCTTTCAAAGCTGCCCTGCCCGGGATCGGGTTTGAAAACAGAAAAATCCTCGTCGTCCGGATGATAGGAGTTCCAGATTTCAAGAAACATGACCGTAAAATTCCAGACCGCTTCGCCCTTGAGCATCACGCCCGAATCCTTCCAGTGCCCGAATCTGACTTTGCGGTTAATATACTCGTCGGCAAGGTTTATTCCGCCCGTGAAGCCCGTGTTTCCGTCTATAATCATGATTTTCTTGTGGTCGCGGTTATTCATAACGAGTGAAATTATCGGAATAAAGGGGTTGAAATCCAGACATTTGACGCCGAGCTTTTCGAGTTTTCGGTAATAGTTCGCCGGAAGCTTCGGCAGACAGCCCATATCGTCATAGATGACCCTTACGTCAACGCCTTCCTTTACTTTTTCACTCAGTATATCGAGAATACTGTTCCACATCTCGCCCTCCTCGAGGATGAAATACTCGAGGAAAATGAATTTTTTGGCTTTTTGAAGCTCAATAAGCATATCGGCGTACTGGTATTCACCCAGAGGATGATAGGTCACCTGCGTGTTCTGCCAGACAGGGTAATGCGCAAAGTTCGAGACGTATGAAAACAGTCCTGCGACGCGCGGTGCTCGCGCTCTAAGCTCCTCAATTGTCTCGGGCTTCTGGACGGTTGTGACATCGTGGCTTTTCATGCCCTTTGCCAGCCTGAGGCGCATATATTTTGCGGGACGCTTCTCGCCCAGCAAAAGATAGAGCAGTCCTCCGAACAGCGGGAACATCATGATGAGCATTATCCAGCCCATCCTGTAAGCCGGAACGTCGGCCTTGCTGATGATATAAAAAGCCATTACGATGCTGAGTATTGTAAACGCACTCGAGAAAATTTCGGAATATCCGACCAGCTTCATAAACATCAGGGCAATCCACGCCGCCTGAACAATAATCAGGATGAGCGTTACGGAAAACCTGCTGGTTAGAAACTTCAGGAACTTGAAATTCTCCGTAGCTATCACCCCTTTACTACTTTTTTCCGTTTTCCCGCTATTGCCGGACAAAACCGGAGCTTATAAAAGCACAAATACGGGTCTTTTATATTTTTTTCTATTATTCTAATTCTATAATTATTTTATGATTATATCAACCTTCAATTTGAATTGAAGGGAAATTATTTTGTTTCATCCCCGGAAAGGAGCAGACCATGAAAAGCAGAATCGTCATATCGGCGCTGATTTTAACAGTCCTGTGCGCCGCAAAAGTGTTTTTTCCGGAAAATGCCACAAAGGTTCGCGACGCCGTTTTACCCGCAATCACGCGTGAGGCAAGCCTCGGAGATGACTGCCTCGTCATCGGAAAAGTCCTGTCAGGCGAGAAAAGCTATGTCGACGCGTGGGAGCGCCTATTGGGCCGGGAAAAATCGGGACAGACTTCGGCGCCCACCGCTTCTCCGTCTCCTTCTCCAACTCCCGCGACAGCAGAGGCAACGGGCAGCTTCGCGCTTTCCGAAATGATAAGCGGCAATCTTCGCGGATACGAAGCTCTTGCAGGACTGCCCGAAGAGGCGGCAGCTCCCGCCGAAAGCTCCGAAACGCCTGCCGCGGAGCCCTCTGCCGCCGTGAACGCCGTTGTTCCTGAGCAAATGCCGATTGCTGTTTCGTCGGAGATTTCAGTCGCCCCGGACGCTTTGCCTGTCGGCAGCTCCGCTCCCTTGTCGGAGCAGAGCGCGAAAATCGAAGCCTTCCTTCAGGAGCAGGCAGCCTTTTCGGACTACGCCGTTCCCGCGAATGTCAGCTATGAGGCGCCCGCCCTGCCTTTCGAATATGCCGCGCCCTGTGTCGCCGCGGTTACCAGCGGCTTCGGCTACCGGGATCATCCCCTCGAAGGCGTTGTGAAGTTCCATTACGGCACCGACCTCGGCGCCTATGACGGCGACGCTGTTAAGGCCTTTGCTGACGGCAAGGTCCTTTCCGTACAGGAGCTGGACGGCTACGGGCTGACCGTTCTCATAGAGCACACGGGCGGCTTTGAAACGCTCTATGCCCATTGCAGCCAGATACTCGTCGAGCAGGGCGACAGCGTTATGCTCGGGGATAAAATCGCGCTCGCGGGGCATTCGGGAGATGTGACCGGACCGCACCTGCATTTTGAAATCATTTATAACGGCAAATATCTGAATCCGGAGTTTTACCTGTTATGAGGCGGTCCGGAATAAATACGGCAGATGCGCCCGTTTTTCGTTTTGAACTGGGCGGCGGTTTTGTTCTTCTTTTCGCGCTGCTGTGGTTTTTTGACGAAAACGGTTTGCTTGCGGCGCTCGTTCCGGTAATATTCGTGCACGAGCTGGGGCATATTCTTTTCATGCTCTTTTTCGGCGCATATCCGACGCGTCTCAGAGCGAGTCTTCCGGGCTTTGAAATCGACTATTCGGGGAACCTCAGCGCCTTTCAGGAAATGCTCACGGCACTCGCGGGACCCGCCTTCGGACTTTTGTTTTCGGCGCTGTGCGCAAGGCTCGGGCGGCTCTGGGACAGCGATTATCTGCTCCTGTTTTCAGGACTGGGCTTTGTCGTTAACGTCTTTAACCTTCTGCCCGCGGAGCCCCTCGACGGCGGGAGGGTGCTGGGCTACGCCCTCCTAAAACTGCTCGGAGTGAAAAGAGCACGCATCATCCTGGGCGCTTCCGGACTTTTGACCACAGGCTTTCTCGCCGCCTCAGGTCTGTACTTCATTGCAAGAGGGCTCGGTCCCGCGCTTTTCATTGCCGGAGTCTGGCTTTTCATTTTACAGCGGAAGAAGCCTTGTAATGAGCCGCGTTACGGTATAAAATAGTCACATACCGGGTTTTGACCGGAACTTAATTAAACGGACGTGACTATGGATAAAAGGCTAAGACGCATTCTGCCGAAGGTGCAGAAACCCGCACGCTATACCGGCGGTGAATACAATCAGATAATCAAGGACAAAGCCTCCGTCGATCTCCGCATGGCGCTTTGCTTTCCCGACACCTACGAGATTGGAATGTCGAACCTCGGCATCAAAATTCTCTACGGCGCCATTAACGAAATGGACGGCGTATGGTGCGAGCGCTGCTTTGCCCCCTGGGGCGATATGGAGGATGAAATGCGCCGCGCGAACATCCCGCTCTGGGCGCTCGAAAGCGGCGACCCGCTCGCGGAATTCGATGCGATCGGTTTTTCCGTCGGCTACGAGATGGCTTACACAAACGTTCTTAATATGCTCGACCTTGCGGGCATCCCGCTTCGGAGCGCGGATAGAAAATCGCTAACGCCCTTGGTTTTCGCGGGCGGGACAAGCAATGTCAATCCCGAGCCTATGGCGGATATTCTCGACTTCTGCTTCATCGGCGAGGGCGAGGAAATGGACTCGGAGCTTCTGCTTCTCCTGCGCAAGGCAAAGGCGGAAGACTGGTCAAAGGAAAGATTTTTATCCGAAGCCGCGAATATTGAAGGTATTTATGTCCCGTCTCTCTATGAGCCGATATATAATGACGACGGAACGCTGAAGGAGATAAAGGTAAAAGACGGTGCTCCCGAGTATGTCAGACGGCGCATCGTCACTGATTTTGACAGCGCGTATTTCCCGACTAAGCCGATTGTTCCCTCGACCGAAATCGTTCACGACAGAGTCACGCTGGAGCTTTTCCGCGGATGTATTCGCGGCTGCCGCTTCTGTCAGGCGGGCTTCGTGTACCGCCCCGTCCGCTCAAGAAGCAGCGAAAGGCTTGTTTCGCAGGGCATTGAATCGCTCGAATCAACGGGCTATCAGGAGATAACGCTTTCTTCCCTTTCAACGAGCGACTATCGCCCCTTGAGTGAGCTTTGCGACGGACTTCTTGACTTCTGCGTGCCGCGCAGCATCGGGCTTTCCCTGCCCTCCCTGCGCGCGGACAACTTCTCCCTTGATTTGATGAGCAAGGTACAGCAGGTTCGCAAAAGCGGGCTGACCTTTGCCCCCGAGGCGGGCACGCAGCGCCTGCGCGACGCTATCAACAAGAACGTAAGCGAGGAAGACCTCCTTAATACCTGCCGCATCGCCTTTGAGGGCGGCTGGAACAATATCAAGCTCTATTTCATGCTCGGACTGCCGACGGAAACGGACGAGGATGTTCTGGGGATAAGCGAGCTTGCGATGAAGGTGCTCTGGCTCTGGAAGTCTCACGCTTCAAACAAAGCGCGTGGCGTGAACATCACAGTCTCGACCTCCTGCTTCGTGCCGAAGCCGCACACGCCCTTCCAATGGGAAGCGCAGGTGGATATGGAGGAATACCGCCGCCGTGTCGCGCTCCTGCGTGAGCATATGCGCGCAAAGGCTATCAGCTACAACTGGCACGACGCGGATACGAGCCTCATTGAGGCTGTGCTTTCACGCGGTGACAGGCGCATCGGAGCAGTCATCGAGGAGGTCTGGAAAAATGGTGGAAAGCTCGATTCATGGTCGGAGTATTTCTCGTTTGCCCGCTGGATGGCGGCCTTCGAAAAGTGCGGACTGGACCCTAAATTCTATGCCTGCCGCGAGCGAACCTTCGACGAGGTTCTGCCGTGGAGCCGCGTTGACATCGGCGTGAAGCCCGAATTTCTGTGGCGTGAGCGCGAAATGTGCTACAATGCGGAGCTTTCGCCCGACTGCCGTAAAAAGTGCACGAACTGCGGGGCACTTTCTCTGATGAACGGAGGGCGCTGCGATGGATAACCTTAGACTGAGATTTTCAAAAACGGGGCGCGCAGTTTATATCTCGCACCTCGACCTCATGCGCACGATGCAGCGGGCTTTTCTGCGCGCCGGAATGCCGCTTAAATACAGCGAAGGCTTCAACCCGCACGCGCAGATTTCCTTTGCCCTGCCGCTTTCCGTCGGAACGGCAAGCCTCTGCGACCTCATGGACTTTCATCTGAACGGCTTTATGAGCCTTTCGGAGATACCCTTCCGCCTAAACCGCGCCCTGCCCGAGGGGATTGAGGTGCTCGAAGCCTACGAGTGGGAAAATAAGTTCAAAAACATCAAATGGCTGGACGTCGAGGGCATTTTTGAATACGACAACCGCTCCCCGTCCGAAATGCTCCCCGGACTGATGGACTTTTTCGCACGTGACAGTATCGTAATTAAAAAGAAAACGAAAAGCGGTGTAAATGACACCGACATTGCGCCGGCTATCCGTAGCATCACTTTTGACGCAGGCGAGGGCATTGTGACGCTCAAAGCTCTGATTTCCGCGCAGGAGCCGACACTCAATCCCGAACTTCTGCCCTCCGCGCTGGAACAGCTCGCGCCGGAGCTGAAGCCCGACTTTGCGTCCTTCACGAGAATGCAGATTTATGACGCGGATATGAGGATTTTCAGATAGTATTGTTTCCCTATGCGCGAAAACCGGCGCTTGAAACGTCTTTTCGCGCATAGGGGACCTTTTTCTCTTGACATTTAGCGAATAATTATCTATACTTTCAATTGCTCGCTTCGGGGTGTGGCGAAGCTTGGTATCGCGCTTGGTTCGGGACCAAGAGGCCTCGAGTTCGAATCTCGACACTCCGACCAAAATCGTTTCGATAGAATTGATGAAATCATTCTATCGAAACGATTTTTTATGTTACGGCTTAGAACTTTCATGTTGTAATAATTCTCAATGCAGTATAAAATCGTTCCTAGACATAGACAAAAAGTGATGACATAAGCCTTAACGAAGGAGTGATACTTATGAAATATGAATTTAATCTTCAGGATGTCTTTGATACTGACAACGAGTATGATTTATTTATTTGTGCTGTTTCTTTCGCATTGTCTGACCTTTCAATAATAAACAGGAAAATAAGCGAATGTGATAATGAAAGTAAAGAATCCACCTTCTATTATAGGTTAGCTCTGGGTTTCATGCGTGAAGCATATATGTTATTAAAAAGGAAATTTGATAACGAAGAATTTAGAACTAAGTATTTATTACCAATACCTAATGCAGTTGAGAAGTTTACTGAAATAGACAATATTGTATTTGGGAAGAACGATAATGATTTTTTTGGAGAATATAAAATTAACGATACACGACATCAGATATTTCATTATCCTAAAGAAAGGGATGATTACGATTTATTAAAGCGTTCCTCAGAATATCTAGCTAAAGAAAATAGAGAATTGAATTATTATGTATCCGATGATACCGACATTTTCCATAATCAGAGTTTTGATTTTGCGCAGACTATTCAGCTAAATTTACTAAATGGTACCTATAAAAAGGACGAAATTGAAATCTCAAAAAATGTAAGCGATTTAGCTTCCCTAAATGCAAAAATCATTAACTTATTAGATTTATTCTTTTCAAATTTTCTAATAAAGAAATTACAGAAATAAAGAAAGAACTGTGGATAACAACCCGCAATCGCAACGATTGCGGGTTGTTCTAATCACCGTTCCCCGATAAATCGCGGTAATCCCAGACCCTGTTGTAATCCTTTGTTTCGGGGTTTTTGACCACCTGCGACCTTTTATTTTCGAGCAGGTTCACTATTTCATAGACGTTTATCCAAATCTCGCTCAGGCACTCCTTCTGCGACTCGTCGAAAATTAGCTGCATCCCAAAGTGCAGATGCGGGGTGTTTATATTGTTCACGTTCTCTTTTGTTGAATAACCGCTGTGGCCAAGATAGCCGATTACATCGCCTGACTTCACGGCGGAGCCGACCGCAAGATCCTTGCGATAAGGGAAGTTCTTTCGCAAATGCGCATAATAATAGTAGCGTTTTGAATCGAGCGACCTTATGCCGATGCGCCAACCGCCGTATTGGTTCCAGCCCAGAGCCTCGACGATGCCGCTCTCAACGGCTATAACAGGCGTTCCGACCTGTCCTATAAGGTCGTTGCCGAGATGCGGCCTCGAGAAACCGTAGGCTCGTTTCTTGCCGAAATCGTCATAGTGGCTGTAAGGGAAACCCTTTGCAATCGGTGAAAACACCTTTATGCCGTAGCGTTTTTCCCAATGCTTGCCCTCCCCGTCCTCGTCGGGAACTTCAATTTCAAAGGCGCCGACAAAGCCCGACAATACGGCGCTCAGAGCCTCGTGATAATAATCGTAATACTTCAGCTTTTCCGTCAGCTCTTCAACGGTTTTGCCGGAATTTAGCTTTTCCGCGAGAGCGTCAAGCCCTTTGTCTTTATAGCCGCTGAAATTGTTTCCGTTCTGCGCGGCAAGCATTGCAAGCAGCTCGATGAAATCGAGCTTAACCGTTTTGTCCTGAGAGCCGATGTCAAGCGCAATCGCCTTCTTCATCGCCTCGCAGGGAACGTTGAAATCGACCCATTTTATAAAGTCTTTTTCTGTCTGCTCCGCATCGCCCTCGGCGGCGAAGCAAGGCGCTGTGTTTTCGGAAGCCACCGAAGAACACAGCAAAATTACCGCCGCGCAAAATGAGATTAGCGTCTTTTTCGTTCTATGCCGCAAAATCAGCACACCCCCGCCTTAAACAATTCAATTAAGTCCTTGGTTTATTATTTCTTATTTGTTTTTCGGTATGCTTTCTAATTTCTGCATAAAAAACCGCCGGCGTTCACCGGCGGTTTCGTTGTTTTATAAAGCTCAATATCCGCTTGTCTGCGAGATGCCTTTGATTTCAGAGATGACCCAGTCGTAATCCTCGGCGTTAATGACGCTGCCGCAGTAGGGGCATTTCGCCGACTGGTTGATTTCCACCGGCGCGCCGCACGACGGACAATGGACGGTTACTGTTTCCTCTTTTCCCTCTCCGGACGGTTCGGGAGTCGTCATACCCTTTGAGCGGATGAGCGTCCACTCGTAGGTCATAAACTTTTCGGTAGTCCTCGAGCCGCTTATCACCTTACCGGTTTTGTCGTTTGATGTATAGTCGACTATTCTTGTCTTGACTTGGGCGGTGATCGCGTCATTTGACTCGTCGCTCCTCCAGCCGAGAAGGTCCACGTCGAGCACCGCTATACGCTCGACATAGTTCGTGCATCCGGAGCGGATGAGCTCATCGAGCTGGAGCTTAAACTGGCTGTACAGCGCGTCTGTCATAAACGGACGCATGGTCTCGAATTCCTTGGCCTGCCAGGCTCCCTGCATACGGACATAGAGGTTTCCGATTTTCTCTTTTATAGCCGCCTCGGAGAAGTTCGGGTCTTTGTCCCTTAGTGTCTCGATGGGCATAAGAGCCGAATAGTCCGTTACTCTTGCGCCGCTAAAAACCGCGGCGCCTTTATTGCGTCTGGCGGTTTTAAGGATGTTAAAGATGATAAATACGATTATAATCAGAACAATAGCACCGCCGGAGCCACCGCCCGAAGCGCTGCCAAGTGCGAAAAGCGCCCACGAGCCGGAGCTTCCTCCGTAGCTGTCGGACCCTCCCCCAAAGCTGCCGCCGCTGAAGCTGCCGCCGTAATTCGAACCGCCCGAGAAATTCCCCGCGTCCGCCAAAGCCGGAACAGCGAGAATACCCACAAGCAGGACGACAATCAAAAGCGTTATATAAAGCGTTCTTTTCTTCCTCATGTTCTTCCTCCCGTTACTGTTTCGAAAAACATTTTTTATCTGTTACCCATTATACCTGAAATATTTTTCTTCGCAACAACAATTACGCACGCCTGCGTCAAATTATTCCGAAATATCTCTTTATTCCCTCATATTCTCTTATGAGGATATTTTAAGGAAATTATGCTTGCAATACGGATAATCATATACTATACTGATTGCGAGGTGATTTGTTGTGAAAAGCAATTTAGGAGATACTATCTGCTCTTTCAGAAAAAAGAAAGGGCTTTCCCAGCGTGAGTTCGCGACGCTGCTCTCAAAGCGCGGCGTAAGGGTCACAAATCAGGCGGTTTCCAAGTGGGAAAGCGGCGCTTCCGTGCCGAATGCAATCCAGTTTCTTATAATCTGCGAAATTCTCGATATTGTCGACATCAGCGGGATTTTCAGCGGCAAAAGCTATGATTTTCTCATTGGTCTGAACGAGGACGGTAAAAAGCACGTAGTTGAGTACGCCGCTATGCTTATCGACAGCGGACTTTACGACGATCTCTCTCTGGAGGCTCCGTACGGAACTAAAATACGCACCCTCCCTGTCTACGACCTCGAGACGGCGGAAGGCAGGGACAGGCTTCTTGACCTTCCTGACTACAAGCCGGTCAGTGTCGGAAACGAGGTTCCGATTTCTGCGAATTTCGGCGTTATAATCCACGGCGACAGCATGGAGCCCGACTATCACAACGGTCAGATTGTCTGGATTCATCAGCAGGCGAAGCTTGAGCACGGCGATGTCGGCGTTTTCACCTACGAGCGCAGCACATATTTCAAGCGTCTGCGTGACCGCGTCGGCGGAACGAGGCTCCAGTCCGTTGACTCCAGTTATCCCGACATAATCGTTGCAAGTCCCGAAACAATGATAACCCTTGGCAAAGTGGCGGAATAAATAATATCTTATTCGGATAGTTATTCTATCATAATATCCCATTCATCAACATACATATAAAGCAAACCACCGGAAAATCCGCAGGCAGCGGTTTTTCCGGTGGTTTGCTTCTTGCTTATTAAAGGTTTAAAGCCCCAGACCTCCGAGATTGAGTCCGCCCGTAATCTTCGCCATGCTCTCTCCCGAGGCCGTTTCAGCCTTGCGCATTGCCTCGTTGACCGCCGCGATAATCATATCCTGGAGCATTTCGACATCCTCCGGATCGACCGCGTCCGGTTCGATTGTGAGCGAGACCAGCTCTTTTTTACCGCTTACCACGGCCGAAACAACTCCGCCGCCCGCCGTTGCGGTATATTCGGCTTTTTCAAGCTCCTCCTGCATTTTCAGCATATCACTCTGCATCTTCTGAGCCTGCTTAATCATGTTCATGTTTAATCCGCCGCCACCGCCCATTGGACCGCCGTGGAATCCGCCTTTTGCCATTGTACCGTCCTCCCGTATGTTTGTTGATAACTATATTGATTAGTAAATCTTATTCGAATTTGACATTTCCGAACTTCGACAGACCGTTCAGCTTTTCCACGCTACCTGCCTGCGCAGGCTTCATTTCAACAATCTTTACTTTGATTGCCCTGCCGACGACCTTCTGTGCGGCTGCCCTGATGCAGTCCATCGACTGGGCCTGTTCAAGCTGAGCCCTGCAAAATGCGTTCTGTACGCTTACGGTCAGCGTGTCGTCTTTAATCTCGCTCACGGCATCTCCACTGATTATCGTATATTGCCCCGGCTGCATTGAATGCTTCAGCTCCGCGAGAATATCTGCCCAGAGCCCGCCTGAGGGGCTATCCTCAAAGGGGTTTTCGTCCCTGCCGCTTTGCGCTTCGGCTTTCGGCCCGTCCTCTTCGAAAACAGGCTTCTTTTCGTCCTCAAGCCCGCGGTCAAACTGAGCTTCGTTCTGCAGGGAGATTTCCTTCGTTTCAGCGTCGCTCTCCGAGTGAGATACTATGTTCTCTGAATTATATGATTTACTATCCTTATCGGACAATATGTTCTCTTCTTCAATTTCGAAAGGAGGCTTTTCATTGCTTGTGACTGCAGGTTCCTCCCTGCTTTTCGCTTTGCTTTCAGCCTTTTTCTCAGACTTCACATGCTCTGAAACTCCGCCTGAAAAATCCGCTTCAAGCTTTGCTATGCGCTTTTTGAGGGTGTCGATGCTGTCCCCGAGCTGCGGTTCGCACAGCCCGATAATGCAAAGCTCCGCCGTCGTCTTCGGGTCTCTCCCGTCGCGCAGGGAGCCGATGTGCGCCTGAAGCGAATCGATTCCGCAGACGAGCTCTTCCGCCGTCATGCGCTTTGCGAACGACGAGAGAGTGTCCCTGTCAAAGCTGCCCGAGAGAAGCTCGAGCCCGCCTTTCGGCGCAACCTTGGTCATCAGAATGTCGCGCATGAGCGCCGCAGTCTCCCCGAGTATGGTCGCGGGGGCTTTCCCGTCGCTCCACATATCGCCGAAGACAGAAAGGGCTTTTCCGGTATCCCCGCGGGATACTGTTTCAAGAAGCTCCGCTATGCGGAGGTTTCCCGCAAGTCCCATTGCCGAAAGAACATTCTCGGCAGTTATAATCTCATAACCCGAGCATTGGTCGAGAAGCGAGAGCCCGTCGCGCAGAGAGCCGTCCGCAAGCCGTGCAAGCAGGTCCGCGGCGTTAGGTTCAAGCCGCATATGTTCCTGCTCCGCGACATAGCTTATCCTGTTTGCAAGCGCAGTCGGTTCGATGCGCTTGAAGCTGTGGCGCTGGCAGCGGGACAGAATGGTTGCAGGCACCTTGTGAAGCTCCGTCGTTGCCAGAATGAAAAGCAGATGCTCGGGCGGCTCCTCCAGTATTTTCAGAAGGGCATTGAACGCCGAGGACGAGAGCATATGCACCTCGTCGATGATATAAACGCGCTTTTTTACTATCGCGGGAGAAAAAACCGCCTCGTCGCGCAGGGCGCGGACATTATCGACGCCGTTGTTGGAGGCGGCGTCAAGCTCGACGACGTCCATAATCGACCCGTCGTCGATACCGCAGCAGCTCATGCATTTATTGCAGGGGTTGCCGTTTTCGGGGTGCTCACAATTGACCGCTTTGGCGAGGATTTTCGCGCAGGAGGTCTTGCCTGTGCCTCTTGTTCCGATAAAGAGATAGGCGTGGCTCAGCCTGCCCGCAACTATCTGGTTTTTAAGCGTATCGGTAACGTGCTCCTGACCCACGACGTCGTCAAAGGTGCGGGGGCGCCACTTCCTGTATAAAGCCTGATACATTTAGTACCGTCCCTCCTCTTTAGTCAATTGCCCTTTATAGTGCCGGAACCGGCGTTTAATTCAGGACATGGATTATAGGCATTCCGACGCGATAGTGTCGGAACCATTAAATTAAAATAATCCGAATATGATTTCATTGAAATCATATTCGATTATATACAGGTTCGTGGCCCGTGACAAGACTGCACACCCGCCTTTGAATAAATTGATATGTCCGTTACCTGAGCAGTTAGCTCGAACCCGGCTGTCTCGCGGCACACAGAGCTACCCGCT